>JACXXQ010000002.1_pt1 | contig 222715 bp, 236 predicted proteins | sample 8621361 | NCBI WGS metagenome assembly JACXXQ01 (sample SAMN15503820, study PRJNA645414) | gut metagenome | isolation source: feces | host: Bos taurus | place: USA | collected 2016 | reverse complement strand
GTGGCGCTGAGCATATGGGTAACTGGCGGAACTCGTCCAGTTCGTTAGCGGTGTTCGACCGACATTACCCCGAAGAAGGCAGCAACGCGCAAGGCGTACTAGAAGTAATGGAAGGTGGTCTTTACGGACGGTTGCAGCGATACACTACGCGTCGTGGCACAATGTATGTCCGTGGTTTGACTGCAACGTGGGATTCATCAAACCCACAATGGGAAGATTGGATTCAGGTTGGTTATCAGACTGACGGTGCTTTCTTTAAAGCCAATTTTAACGATCTCGTTAAACCGGGTCGTTTCAGTGTCACTGGCGAGGCAACTAACGGCCCACTTACCGGTTCTTCTGGTGAAACCATATTAGGCGTTTGTGAAGTTACCTTACGCTTAGACGGTACAGGGGTCGAACAGAATTATACTACATACGGTACGGGTGTAGAAACTAAAGGTCGTAAATTCCAACGTATCCGTACGGGTAACGCTTGGAGTGATTGGCGTGAGATTTTCACATCGTATTCGCTTCCGTTAGTATTAGGGGTTGGCGGTGAGCGTGCGAATGTTGATCCTTTAGACTGGCAAACCTATGACTTTAAACCAGGTGAGTTAATCTGTACGCCACTTAACACCATGAAAAACATTCCTGCGGGAATGGATTGGGGTGTTATTGACGGTAACTTAATTAGCATCCTGGTTGGACCATCAGATGGTGCATCCTCGGGTCGGAGCATGTTGGTTTGGCGTAGTACGGTGTCTACTGCCAACTATCGATTCTTTGCCGTTCGCCTTGCAGGTAATCCGGGTAATCGTACTATTACTCCTCGACAGATGCCTGTATTGACCGCAGCACACACCTGGGCAGAAAAACAGACCTTTGCAAAAGGGTTAGCAGGTGAGTTAACAGGCAACGCTTCAACCGCCACTAAATTAAAGACGGCGCGTAGAATTGGTGGGGTCGCCTTCGATGGTAGCGGCGACGTTAACCTCCCAGGTGTTAACCAACAAGGTAATCAAAACACCACGGGTAACGCCGGTACAGCCACTAAACTTCAAACCGCTAGAAATATTAACGGTGTGAGGTTCGATGGTTCTGCTGACATCAATATCAACACCTTGGTGGGTCGTGGTCGGGTTACCGCACTAACCGGTTCAAACAAAGGTACGCCTGGTATTCAGATGTACGAAGTTTACAATAACGGCTATCCGTACGCTTATGGTAACTTACTGCATTTGGGTGGTTCTGCTGCGCTAGGCGAAGGCGAGTTGTTAATTGGTTGGTCGGGCACGAGTGGTGCGCACGCGCCAGTTTATATTCGTAGTCGACGTGATACAGCGGATGCGCCGTGGTCAGATTGGGCACAAGTTTATACTTCCCGTGACAGTATTCCTGGTGTAAATACCACAGGTAATCAAGATACTACCGGCAACGCCGCTACCGCGACGAAACTGAAAACCGCTCGCAGAATCGGGGGCGTTACCTTTGACGGTACTGGGGATATCAATTTACCGGGGGTTAACCAGCAAGGCAACCAGAATACGACAGGTAATGCAGCAACCGCTACCAAGTTACAAACAGCACGTAAGATCGGTGGTGTTAACTTTGACGGTTCGCAAGACATTAGTCTGCCCGGTGTGAACCAAACCGGTAACCAATCGACTACGGGGAATGCTGCGACTGCGACTAAGCTCCAGACTGCGCGAAATATAGGTGGCGTAGCTTTTGATGGTACTAAAGACATCAGTTTACCTGGGGTAAACCAAACAGGGAATCAGTCAACTACGGGGAACGCGGCCACTGCAACGAAGTTGCAGACAGCGCGTACCATTAACGGCATCGCATTTGACGGTACTAGAAATATATCGTTAGGGCCTGCCGATATAGGTTGTCCAGCATCACCTAGTGGTTGGTTGGAGACTGGCGCTGATGGCGCTGCAATAACTACAGCACAATTAGTGACGTTATTGAAAAATAACGGCGCGTTTACCACAAGATCGTGGGTTGCTCGCTGTGCATGGGCTTATGCCGCTAGTGCGCACATACCACACAGTGAGACGGGTTGTGGGGCTATTCCGTTAGCTGGGGCCGTTATAGAAGTGATTAGTAATGGCAATAGCACAATCAACTATACAATCCGTATAACGACCGCCACAACAGCGAGCGTCGGTGGTGCACTCACTAACGCGGAGTTTATCTACGTATTTAACGGTGATGATTACTCACCAGGTTGGCGTCGAGCTTACAATACGAGAAACAAGCCAACTGCTGCGGATGTTGGGGCGTTGCCATTATCTGGCGGTCAATTGAATGGAGCGTTGGGTATTGGAACCACTAATGCTTTAGGTGGGAACTCCATAGTTTTAGGCGATAATGACACCGGCTTTAAGCAGAACGGGGATGGTGTTCTAGATGTTTACGCCAATAGTGCTCACGTTTTACGCTTTACGAGTGGGAATATTCAAAGCAATAAGCCTCTCAACGTTAGTGGTGATATAAGATCCACTGGTACTTTTGTTTGTAGTGGGAATGGTAACTTTAACGACGTTTATATACGATCAGACGCCGGGCTGAAAAGTAATTTCTCTCCAATAACTAATGCATTGGAGAAGGTAAAGAAATTGTCAGGTTTAATATACGACAAAAAGGAGAACTTTAAATCCACTAATGTTCATCGTGAGGCTGGTGTTGTAGCGCAGACCTTACAAAAAGTGTTACCTGAAGCAGTTTCTACTTATAAAGACGCTAATGGTGAGGACGTTTTAACGGTCTCTAACTCTGCTCAAATAGCTCTACTTATTGAGGCAATAAAGGAGCTGGCGGAGATAATTGAGGACAAGTTATAACTATCAGTGAGGGGGAACCCCCTCACTAATTCACAAGTACACTATAAGGTAGTTATTTTGCCTATATCAGTGATTCCTGGATGGACTGGTTCATCTGCTGTGTCAGAAACAGGTAGAGCTGCTATCGCCGGTGGCGGTGGCCGTGTTTAATTTAAAAAGCGTGGGGTATCCCCACGTTATACAAAAGGAGGGGTAAAATGGGAGTAGCGTCGGGTTGGGTCGGTTCTTCGGCTAAGAGCGAAACGGGCGAACAATGGATGAGCGCTGCGGGTAGTAAATTAGGATTGGGTAGACCTTTTATGATGAGCCAAATGGTGGGAAGATCTATGGGCTGTAAAATTGCAACTGCTGCATATAGCGATTCTTTGGGTAAAAAATGGGGCGCAGTAGGGTCAAGTTGGCCGTTAAACCAGAAAAATCAGGGAACTATTCAAAACGCAGGTAACTGCGGAGTGGGAACTTTAATAGGTATAGAGTTACAACTAACAACGGTAGTTGCTAACGCGACACCTACTTTAGCGGTTTATTTACAGGGCGGTAGAGCTTCTAACATCACTGTAAATCTCGGTGGTAATACGTGTACGCTGACTTACCAGCAAGTGATAAATGGTCAACATTATTACTGGACTAATAACATCAGCGCTGCGTTCCAAAACGTGATGAAATCAACAGGTGCACTGCGTGATTTCAAAATTAGTTAATTATTTTCAAGCGAAAGTGCTTGAAAGCGTAATCGGGGGGGGGTGAAATGTTTTTAGCCAACATTTTATGTCTCCCCAACCGTAGGAGGTAAACATACGTGGAACAATTCACGCCAGATTTGTCGTTAACTTCACTTAACATGGTTATTTCACTGGTTAACCATGACCTCCAGCTTGACTTGCAAGAGAACGAGGTTGAAGTCAGCGACGTAAAGACCAGTGACGAAATGAATCGTGACACCACTGCTGTTGTAAAGATAAAACGTCCGGACAACAGAACGTTACAAATCTATTACAACCGTTTAACCGCAGAGCGGTGGTTAAACCAGCAACCTGTATTAGTAAAAATAACAGGTGAAGGGTTTAATGCGCACGATCTTATCGAATCCATCAACACCGTTTGTGGTGCTAACTTACAAACCGACGATTTAATCGACCAGTCGTTCACGGTAGGTAAAGACGCGGTAACGCTTAGCATCGCTCCGAATTCCATCGGTTATAAAGGACAGTTTTCCGTAGTGGTTTTCGGCCCAGATGAAACACCGTGTGGCATCGGTGATGATTCTGTCGTGTTGACGTTTGACAATAAAATCTTAACTTTTGGAGAGTAGTAGATGAGTCAGCCAATTGGAAAGAAACGTATCCATGAACTCGACAATTTCTCTGGCGATCTCAAAGGTGCGTTAGTTCTTCTTTCTAAGGAAGAAAAAGAATATAAAATTGATATTGCAAAACTTCAGGGCACGACGGAGCCGGAGTATTACTTCGTGATCTCTATAGCCGGGCAATCTAATGCGATGAGTTATGGTGAAGGGTTGCCTCTACCGGCGACGTTGGACGCTCCCGATCCGCGAATTAAACAGATGGCGCGTCGTACGAAGGTAACGCCTAACGGGGCTGATTGTAAATATAACGACGTCATTCCAGCGGATCACTGTCTGCACGACGTGCAAGATATGTCCGTATTCTCGCATCCCAATGCCGATTTGAGCAAAGGTGAATACGGATGTGTGGGTCAAGGTCTACATATCGCGAAGCGTCTTCTCCCGTATATTCCTAAGAACGCCGGTATCTTACTAGTACCCTGCGCACGCGGCGGTTCTGCTTTCACGGGTGGTGCAGAAGGTACCTTCGATGAAGCCACAGGAGCCTCTGCGACGTCATCGTTATGGGGGGTGGACAAACCACTTTATAAAGATTTAGTTAGCCGGACCAAAAAAGCTCTGGAAGTTAATCCTAAAAATAAACTCTTGGCTGTAGTGTGGATGCAGGGAGAGTTTGATCTGAGTAAGGCAGATTACGCACAACAACCAGCGTTATTTAACGCAATGGTAGACCGTTTCCGAACTGATCTCTCTGACCATCTCTCTCAGATGCCCGAGTACGACACCGCCGAAGTACCATGGATCTGCGGGGACACTACCTATTATTGGAAGGAAAAATATCCTGCTCAATATGAAACCGTATACGGTAATTATCGTAACAACGAACAAAAAAATATCTTTTTTGTTCCATTCATGTACGACGATAATGGCCAACATGTTCCGACTAATGATCCCACTGACGATCCTGATATCACCGGTGCCACCTACTACGGTGCTGCCTCCCGTAGTTCTGGTAACTGGACGTCTGCAGAAAGGAATAGCCATTTCAGTTCTTGGGCACGACGCGGTATTATCTCAGAGAGAATAGCTGCCGAGATATTATCAAGAACAGAGATTGGTGCAATGTTCCTGACGAAGAACGACACTAAGAGCTCCAAAGACAATATGAATGTGGTAAGAAGCTATACCCCATTAGTAGAGTCTGTGGGTTATAACGGACGTCGTGGGGATGGTTCCCTGCAAGGGCAAGGTTGGAACAATATCGTTGATTGTAACGTAACCGCGCAAGATTCTGAGGACGGAAATGGACATTTCATCGAATTAAGAAAGGCTGTAAGTAAGAAAACTTGGAAAGTAGCTAGGTCAATGACAGCTGCTGCGGACATGATACGTTACGGTGGACGTCTGACCATTACTTTTAGACTAAAAGGTGATTTAACAGAAAATCGTTTCGGGTTGGGACTTTATTGGCGTATCTCCGCGTCCGACCTACCTACCGGTACTACACTTGCTGACGCTGGTGTGGCTAAGACGTACCCGTTCCTAATGTCTTTTTTCTTACAGACAGACGCCACGAATCTTAATCTGATGCACCATAAAAAGCAGAATGCGGAATTAGAAACTTTTGGTCCGTTCGATAATGACTGGCATACGCTTGAAATCATTTATCCGGGTGACAATAAAATCAAAGTCACACCTGTGCTTGATGGTAAGAACGGTACTCCATTTGATCTGGCGAACAGTCCGGCTAATACCGGTTTGAACGAATTGGTTCTGACAGATATTACGAAAGCTGCTGCCTACGATATCGATATTTCTAAGTTTGAGATCTCGGTCAATCGTGATTCTGGTAGTATAGTGTTAGCTGAGGAAGATGTATCGTCTTATGTGTATTTCCCACCCACCAACCGTGGCGGCCAACTTACTATTCCTGATCTAGAATATAGCGTGGGCAGAAATATTCAGATCGTGGCAAATAAGGCTGGTTCGATCACCGTTAAACCGCAAAATTCAAACGTTCTCATCACTCCAAAGGGTGAGACGGAAGGTCTTGCCAAACCCATTGAGACCACTGAAAGTATTACGCTAATGCAGATTGGCTCTGATGGTAAAAGCTGGGTAGTTATTTAATTTAAAACGTAGGATGGACTTAGTCCATCCTACGTTTTTTATATTTTTTCTCAGATATATATTACCTAGGGGAGAGTGAAATTTACGTTCACTCCATTAGTTATAGCCTAAAGGAGGATTAGATGTATCACCCGTATTATCTCCCGCACATTCTAGCAAATAGGGACCCCGGTTATTACTACGAACAAACAAAGGGATCTTTTAATCGACTTTATATTCGCGAATTTAATACCGATGAAATGACCGATGACCAGTATCTGGAGTATCTAAAAGACCTTTACGGTTTTTCAAAATCGAATAAAGGTGACTTTGGGCGTTCCGCAGTCATTAGAGACGGTGAATATCGTCATTTGGCTAAGCCTGTTACTTACCCTATTGTTACACGCGCCTATACATCGGATAGGCAATATATTGCTGAGCTAAAATTTCCATTACGAATAGACGGACCTCAAATTAGCGCTATAGAAGTAGAGATTCAACCAATTGCTGAAGACTATATTGAAGACTACTTCAAGAAAGCTAAAGACGTACTCGAGGAGGGTTTAAGCTACTCTGAAGAAGGAACGATCTGTCTTCTCTCGTTACTCACGAAGACTTACGTCACAGCAAATTTCCGTATCTCCGATTCCAGTAACTACAATACACTTACCCCCTCTAAGACAAAACCTGTTTATTGGGACGATCGGTTAGTCGACAGACAACGCTGGCTTACCATCTTAGATAGAGTAAAATTCGAACCCCCTAAACACACCGAAGACAATTTTATTTTATTGCACAACTTCGAACCGATCTATATTCCGACGCATTTTGATCAAGCCTTACGTCATCGGTTGAAATATGTGTTGGAGTTACGGTATGGGAAGATAAATGGGCTAACCTGTTCTGGTGAATTGGGTGAAGAAGAACGCGAGAAGATAAAAATCACGTTTGATAAGTTGGTTGAAGATTACATTAAGAAGGAAGGACAATTATGAAACCAAATACTACCAACGGCATTATGTTACTTTGTGATTCTGAAACGTTAGCAAATCGTATTCGTGGTTTGATGCAAGTACGTTGGCGGCAGAAAGTTCTCGTCGACTATGCTGCCCCGTTTGTTCACGTTAGTTGGTTACCAGAAGCTAACGATTTTAAAGAAAGCATAACCACGAGAAGAATTAAAGAATGGTTGTCGGCAATCATTAATAAGCAGATTACCGTTATCAATTTCCAACTTTTCGGTACCGCTGAAGAACACGAAATCTTGAAGCAGTGTTTGAAAGCGTTGGGTCTTTCCTTTTCTGTTCGTGGAAGTTGCTATACGGCTTACTTTATCGGTTCACTTGAACTGTTTAAGAATACACTAATGCTTCAACTAAAAGACGACTACAAACTTTTAGATAAAATCGATTTCGAATTCCCAGGCATGATTTAAGGAATCATAGCTTAATCACCCCACCATTTACCTAAAGGAGCATTAAATGTCAGTAAATATTAACATGAATCTTTATACTAAACGTGAACGTCAGATTCTGGCGAATCAACCTGGTGTTACGACTATCGACGGTAAACCTATTGACCGTTTAAAAGTTATCGTTGCGCGAAATTGTCATGAACACGATTGGGACATTACCTACTTCCGTTGTTGTTCGGTCGCAAATGCGCTTACTCAACTCTCTAACTACCACTCAGGACCGCTATTAAAAGACTGGGTTTGGTTAGTACCTAGAACACCCTCAGCAATTGAGTATCCCGCTGGGCTAGTTTATATTCGACCTGTCGCTTATCCAGAGCGTCTGAAAGAATATCTTGAAGTTATCTGGAACCGTCCTCGTAAAGAGCTGGCGACGATTATTAATTTACTGCAGCAGATCGAAATCCCCGGCGTTTCGAATTTGAAACTCACGTCTCGTGATATTAACCAGGCTTACTGGGAACTGGAGTGGACAGAACCGAAATTCGAAAACACTAACCGCATTTTCTTGCACCGGGGGTAAAAATGTTAGATTGGTTGTTGGGTTTAATTAACTCACGTCAACAGGAGCTTTATAAAGAAAACACACGATTACGGCAGGAGCTTAGTAACAATCGTCAGACCAAACGACAATTAATTCGGATGGTAAAACAACAGGCGCGTTGTATACGTGATATCGATTATCAGTATCACCGTCTGAATACCTTAGACCCAACAACAAAAGCTTTAGGTAGTACGATTGGACACGCACGTAAAGTCAGTCACGATGCGTTAGTTCGATTAGATACAATAGAAGAGAAACTGTGATTAGCTCTCCCTCGGGAACGCCGAGGGAGATAAGGTGATTTAAAAGATGCGTTTATTTTACTTAAAAAGGCGTTTGTCATTAAAAGCCCAACTGTTTGTTAACGAGAAAGTTAAAAACTGGCTGTGCGGTAAAAGGGTACAATATGTCGTTAAAGAAGGCGACTGGTATACGGAGGTTGTGACTTCCCCTAACGGTGAACTTATAAACGTTACTATTCGTGACGTTATGGTTAAGGTTGGCAGGGGAGGCGGTCGGTTGTTTGAATCGGAAACTATAAGAGTCGCTGCTAAACAATTGAAAGATGGTCGAGTTATATTCAATGTTACCGCCCAGAAATACTACGACAATTTATTCGAGTGTCAACGAGCAATGGACAGAATGACCCGTGAGATGCGAAGAATGCACATCACGGAGATCACAATAGGAGTTTAATGATGGAAAATAAAATCGCGAACACGTCGGCACCTGAGAACATTGTCAACTACATTCTCCGTGGCGGGTTATTAGAAGACAACAAAGAAACGTGCGATAAACTCGTTTCTCAACTACTGCCTATTCGTTCAGAATACTGCGAAATCGTTATCTTAGGTTCCGAGTATTGCGTACGTTCTTACTGCCGTCGTTACGAAGCCTTACGCGTCCCTCGTACGTTAGGCGGTGTGATCTTGCTCATATCGTCTTTTCAAGATGCCCATGTGCGTGTGGCGACCTGGATTGCCAGAGGGGGTAACAGTGGTTTTTAAATTGCTAGGTTTTGGAAAATGCAAATCGTGCACAAAGCACGAAGAATATATCAAGCTATTAGAAGAAACCGTTGAAACACAACAAGAACTTATCTCTGAATATCGTGCGAAAACCGGTTCAGTAGAATATTTGACTGTTCTCGTTTGTGCTATTGCTGAATTGGGTTGTGAGGGGGAATTGCCTAAAGAGGAGATATTAAAACTATTAAAAGAAAAAACGTCGTTTTACCGTAAAGATATTGAAGAGTGTAAACGTGAGGTTAAAAGAGCGAACTGGGAGATTATCAATGAAGCGTGAAACTATTGTATTTTGTCAAAACGGTGATGTAAAACAATACCGGGGCAAGAAGTTAATCCGTACGTTAGATTATCGCGAAGCAAAACGTTTCGTTGAAGAGTGTGCCTGGTTAATGCATTACGAAGGGAACTATCGTGCTATCTTAGAAGCTCCACGTTTAGAACGTGCAGTTGCGCAGATGGCAATAGGTAATCCGAAGAACTGTTACCTGGCACGCAAACCAAAATACCTACAACGTGTCTCGCTAGGCAGTTTTATTGCGGGATTTTAATAAAAATAATTTCAGATATATATTACTTAGGTGAGAGTACAAAAGCTCTCACTTAACGAACCATTTTAGGAGAATATACCATGAACTTCACTAAAGCTGATTATGCTAAAGAATTCGTTTCTAAAGAAGATTACAAGTTTACTGTTGAACTAGACTACGTATTAACTGAAGATGAAAAAGATGCGCTGTATAAAGCGTTCCGCAAACACTTCGGTGCGTTGTTCTTTATGGGTTTCCGTAAAGACTCTATCGATATTGGCTATACTGTCGCAGTACGTACCGATGAGGAAATGTTCAATATGGTGTGTGAAATCGTCAGTACCGTTACTGCTAAACGTGCGATTTAACTTCAACGTTTAATTACACTACAGGGTAAGGGAATCCCTTACCCTATTATTTCGATATGTAAAACTAAAAGGAAAATAAAAATGAAAACTGTTGAGTTTAAAAATAGCAGTCTTTGGGCATACACGCACATCATTACGAGTTTCCTGAAAAACGTTACTTCGCACCTCGCTTATCAGCTTTGTGGAAATGAGCTCACTATCGGTGGTTTTAACGAGGAAGAATTAAAACGTGCAAAAGAGTTCATTGACGATGTTCTTCATGGTGATGCGACGTGTTTAGTTGCGAGTTACGTTGCTAAAGACAAAGGAAGATTAAACATCATGGCAATTTTCAGGGCGCTCTCCGAAAAAGTATACGAAGTTGAGAAGGTTAGTCATGGCGTTTATATTGTTTACTTTAAACGTTCAGCGGAGAAAAACGCTGATAAACTTCTGGAGTATTTCGACTGTAACCCAGGGGAAGGTATGGATGTCTATACGCTCGGTTATGATGGGGTACCTCACCGGAATAACCTTATTCGTATTGACGAACCTTTTTCAGTCAATGATAACTCCACGCCTATAGAGATGGTTCTGGTACACAAAGATCGTTTCGCACATTACGATTCTGATACTATTCAACGTGTCCTGAACAACGTTAATATACAGTTTTCACAAACCGAGCACCTGGTACGTGCTTGTGTTAGGTCTAATGGCACAACATCATTTTTCCTCGAACGTCAAATCGTTTGGCAGACTTATCTGGCTTTGATGGAAGAACTCGATAGGATCGAACCAGTTCAGGTTGGTACAAATTGCTTATATTGGATAAAAACAAAGGGGTTCAAGAATGAAGACGCTCAATTCAGATTTGCGTGATTATATCCGTAAGTACCCAGCCAGTATTCCTGTACTGGCTTCACTCTCTTTATCGGGTATGGACCTTAATACCTTAACGGTAGAAAAATTCCACGAAGTGGTAAAATTGTCGTACCAAACTGTTACCGATATGTCAGTGCGGAAACGTGCTGACTACCCAGACGGTGATTTCGGTACAGAGATGTTTACCGATTACGCAGTTGCGTATCTGATGGGACGTCACTTTATCGATAAACTCAATACGGCTGTAGAAGGAGAAACAGTCACGGAAATTGTCAATGCTTGGCAACAACGTATTGTGAGTGACGCTTACTGTCGTCAAGCCTTAAAGAAAATGTCGGCGGTAGCATTAACCAATGACCAACGTGCTTTAGAGTTCCTTAAGCACAATTACGAATAATTTACCAAAAGGAAAAGTACCATGTTTAATATTGAGATTACACCGCTCGTTAAAACTGAAATCCGTCCGGTTCCTGAAGCACAGTTACTCGATCAACTTTATCGTATATTCCTGGATAAAGGCGTGCATTTCCGTGTAGAGCAGGTCAACGATGAAAGCATCATGTTCTACTGGACTCACAGCAACGATTATCTTTGTGACACTATCGCGAAAGAAATCGGTGAGTTACTCAACCCAGCAGAAGGTACCACGAACGCCTGGGTAGAAACAACCGAGACTGAACAACCGAAAGCCGAGGCCGAAAAACAACAGTGGCCTATAAACAACGGTAACAAACCGTATTCCCTCTGGTACGACGGCAGGAAAGGTAAGGAAATTAAAGAAACGTTAGGGGCCCTCTATCCTGACTTTTTAAACTTTTATTGGGATGGCGACAAGATCATCGTTCAAATGAAGAATTTCGATCAAAAGATTATAGAAGAAATTCGTTCTGTCGCTGAGCTGATCGACAACGACGCCGCTCGACTTATTTCGATTCATGGTATCGGAAAAGATACCGCTGATGAACTCATGCGTGTGGCTGTGCACGAACACAAGGAGAAAATTCATCAATCCGTTTACAAAGGTGAAACGCTCACCGTTTTGATCGACAACGATGTTGAGGTTTTCAAATCATTAACGAACTTTTTGCGAATTGTTTCAACGGATTCTTATATCGAAAAAACACGTGCCTTGGTTCTCGAAAAGCTTTTTAATATTTACAACAAAGATTGCGATTGTCCTAATTGTCAAAAACGTCGTTAATTAACGACTTTCTAAATTCATCTAGAGGGGTGGTAATCCACCCCTCTATTATTGCATTTACCTAAAGGAGTATTAAAATGTTTTTCGTATTAAAAGATGATATCCGTAACTACATTCGTAACAACCCTATTGCTTTGGGCGTTTTAGCAGGTTTCTGTCGTCCAAATACTGATTTCGATTTAGTTAAGTTAGAAGAATATCAGGAAATTGTGAATACTAACTACATGCACATCTGTAGCTGGGGTAAACGTCCCCGCGAAGAGTACCCTGTAGGTGAGTTAGGTGACACTATGCATCGTGACCAGAACCTGATGCACGAATTCGTTGAATACACACTGGAAAATCTTAACTATCCGCTTTTAGTCGACACTGTACCAGAAATGGTTGACGAATGGTTAAGTCGTGTCTACAACGACCCTACTGCCAGCACTCTACTGAGTCAGATGTCGCAAACTTCTCGTGATATCGATACCCGGACCCTGATGTACTTAGCACACAACGTTCGTTAAGCTCTCTCCGCTATAGGCTTCGGTCTATAGCGGAATTAATTTTCTTTCCCTTTTCTTTTTTGTTATTTTGACGCTACTTTGCTTACCCTCTACTCGACTATTCCTATGCTGGCTGAGGGATGTAAAACAACCTCTTAAACCTTTTTACTTATTGTGAGTTAACGCGATGTCTCTTACGTCAAAACAGAAACTGCTAAAACTCATCAACACTGAAAACAATATTGTTCCGCCATTGACCTTCAGTGATGTTGATATCGGCGAACCTACTGGTACTGGGGTTGATACCCAGGTGGTTCTGACTTCTAAACTCAAAGGCGATGAGTCTACTACTTTAACGGTGACTTACCATCGTCGTAATTTGCCAGAATACTTAACAGGCGAGTTGGTGTTCGGTAACGACGGTGTTGTAACCGCTGCAGATTTGCTTAATGCAATCAATGCAAAATACGATTTAAATATTCTGCCGTCGGATATCGTCGATGCGAAAGTTGAAGGTGAAACCCACCAACTTACCGCTAACGAGAAATCCTACGAGTGGTGTGGCGAAGTAACACTTACGCTACGCGATCCTATTGATCTGGCTAAACTGTTACCTGTTACTCAATTAGAAAACCTGGTAGAGTATCCGTCCACTAAGAAAGGTAACGCTGCAGTTTATTCTTATCCGATTGATTTCACTGCAGAAAAAGATTACCTTGATCCGATTACCATCAACGACACCGTAGACTTAGTAGAGTTAGCTACTAAACTGACTAACGTCGTCGACGAGAAATGGGTAAGTGTGCCTAAGAACGCTGCTAATAACCTCTACGGTGCTAAGGTTATCTACGATGGCCCTACCGCAGGTTTCGAAGGTGCAAATACGAAGTACACGCGTGTGCTGGTACTCGCCCTAAGCGGTATGTGTTCTAACCTGACCGGTAAACTGTTAATTCACTTTAACGGAACCGAACGTCCGAAGTCGAAGATTGAATTAGCCAAGACTAATTCGGTCTTACCGGGATTCTTAGATTAAGAGGATTACAGTAATGACCAGTCAAGAAACTATGTTCGATCTTATTAAAAAGGCTAACCCAGACGCTGAGCTTGACACCGCCAAAGTCACATTGGGTGAGCCCGTCGTAAGTACCGGTACGTACAACACCGAAATTACGGTTGTTCCGGTTAAGAATCTCGGTTATGTTAATAAGCAAACGTTCCAGTATAACCGCATTGATGCCGGTTTGTATTTCCTCAACGTATTGCCGAAACTGTTAGTTGAAACAGCCACCACGACTGCGGACCTGTTGCCTGTAATTAACGAGCAGTATGGCTTAACCCTTACCGAAGATGACGTATGGGTAGAGCAGGTTGGTGGGTTACCGCTGGACGGCAGTGCAATCGAGCACGGCATTTTCTTCCGTCCTGAGTGTCTAACCTGGGTCGGTGGTTTTACAGTGCGGGTTGCGCGTAAACCGACTGTTGAAACACCGCCAGCTAAGCCATCGCGCGCTAAGAAGAAATAACGACAGGGTGGGGTAATCCCACCCTCTTTTCTTTTTTTGTGTAAAAAGAGGAGTTAAACAAAATGGCCGAACGTTGGACTAAAGAAGGTATTATTGAATCAAAAACAGATTTAGAGGGTGGGTACGTTAATGACCCCGACGATAAAGGTGGGGAAACCTGTCACGGGGTAACACTGACAACTGCACGCGAATACGGGTATAAAGGAAGAATGAAGGATCTGACCCGTGCGCAAGCGTTTGATATTTACGATCGTGGTTGGTGGAAGAAACTTAAACTCGATGAGATTTTCGCTATCTCGCCGATACTCGCAGACCGGATGTTTGATTTTGGTATTAACTCTGGTCGTGTTAACTGTGTGAAATCGTTACAACGTATTCTCAACGTTTTAAATAACGAAGGGAAACTTTACGCAGATATTGACACCGACGGCGGTATGGGGCCTAAAACGCTAGGTGCCCTGAATGCTTATCTGAATTACCGTAAAGACGAGGGGTTAGGCATCTTAATCTTTGCGTTAATCTCACACCAGGTAACCTACTACACCGAAATCTCCGAAAAGCGTAAGAAGAATGAAAAATTCGCTTACGGCTGGTACGGACGCGTGTTCAGGGAAATGCCAGATTATGTGGTGAAGGCGGGGTTAGTAAAATGAACTGGTTTGCTAAACTCTTAGCACTATTGTGGAAAGCGTTAACGTCTGGGCGGAAACGTAAAGACGAAAAGCGTGGATACGAATTTTTCTGGTTTTTGTAAGGAAAGGTGTGGGTAATGGAAAAGCTTCAATATAAACGTTTAGATAATAAGTGGTTTGTATTAACGGAGGATTACCATTATCCGTTTACGTTACGTGAGATTTATCACGACCACGTACACTTAGACCGTGCGGTTTATTTAACCGGTGTATTACCTGACACGCAACTGTGGTTAACCGCTCCGAAAGGGTTCGTAACGGACTTAGCGTCGATACCCGAACACTTACAGGGAATTTTCCATCCTGACGGGCCTTGGGCACCGGCTGCGTGTATTCACGATTTGCTATACCAGAAATGCAGCACGGAACGTAGTTACCCTATGACACCCGGCGGTAACGTTTCTCGAATTATCGATAAAGAGTTCGCCGACTTAACGTTTCTGCGTATTATGCAGTCGTTAGAAATCTCGCCGTATATCTGTCAAACGTTTTATAAAGCCGTTGTAGGATTCGGTTGGGATGCTTACGTAGACCCTAACGCGAAACCGTCTTATACCACTAACGACTACCGTACGTTAGATTACAATCGAAACTATTTGTTCGTTCGCGAGTTTAAGGAGCCTGCTATTCCTGACCACGAACGAGTTGATATCACCACAGGTTGTCCCGTTAATGTCAAATACCTGAACATCAAACGGGCTTTTCTGTCTGGGAGGGAAGATGTTTCATCCAAATCCGAGTAACTTTAAACTCAAAGAGTTAGTACCACAATCGTACATCGCCAAATACGGCGATTCTGCAATTCGGTTTATGAACCCGTTGTTAATGATTTCGCTACAACAGATTCGTAACCGTTTCGGCAGAATGGTGATTAACTCGTCTGCTGCGCAACAGCGTGGTTTAAGAACCTTAGACTTTTTCATCAACCAAGAAAAACCTAAGGGCGGTAACTATAAACAACGTGCGTTACAACACTATTCCGATTCAGGGAGTCAGCACAAGTTCGGCAATGCAATTGACGCGACACTGTTAGACTCAACGGTAAAACAAGTCCACGACTATATCGCCGCTAATCCTGACGAATTTCCGTTCATTCATTTTATCGAATGTGACATCAGTTGGTTGCACATCGACGTTCGTAACCAACCGAATATCACGTTCTGGTCACCGAATCGCGGTACTGTGAAAGTCGTGAAACAAAGCCCTATCGATTGGAGCGCCTTAGTTAAAATCTAAGCGCGTAAACCGAAACTTAGGGCGATTGTACCTTATTTTGTATAAACCGTCTTAGAATGCGTTCTAGCGCGTTCTACGGACAAAATAAACCTACCCTCCTGCTTAGCAGGAGGGTATTTATTATTCTACCGGGTGCAGCATAGTGCCGGTGTCTGGAATACTGCCTTCGTGACATCTGAAGAACGTTACGCCTTTACCTTCACCCGTTTTGTAGTTGACGGTAGAATACGCAAACGTTGGGGTTTTTGACAGTAACCCGTTTACACGGTAATAGCGCTCACCGGTAACGACGTTTAAGTTACCGTCAACTTTTCCTAACAAATCTTTATAAAGTTGCGGAGATTCGATTTTACCTTCGTTCCATGAAGCGACCCAATTCGCCCCTGTATCCATGACTAACACCGAAAGGGGCATCAGTTTTAGACTAGACGGTACCGGTTTAAAATCGACGAATTCTTGAGAAGCACCTGTACAGGTGTAAATGTCCATATCGTGTTGGTCAACAGGTACGGTGGAGAACTGACCTTCCGCGTTCGGCTGAATAGCACAACTTGCCAATGTCATTACAAAAGCAACGACCACGAGAATGCGTTTTAGCATAATCTCATCCTTATTAAAATTAAGAAAATTATTTTTTCGGGTTAGCGCCTACTGCCAACCGTCATATCTATATTTTAGGAAATGTCTAAAATAACTTTCTTATGCAATCCACCCCTACCACTTACGAGGTAAAAACGATGGCAAAAACTTTTCAACAGCAACTTATTGATGCTGTTAATGCCAAAAACAGTTCCCTGGAACACCCGCTGACTGTTGCAGATGTTGATTTCGGGGCCGTAGAAATTTATAGACCTTCTGGTGACGATGACACTCGTAATACCAAGGTTGTCCTGACTGCAAAAGAAGGAAGCGCTAACTTTACTGGTAACAAAGAGTTCCATTACTTCCGTCTGGTCGCTGAATCTTTAATCGGTACGAAAACCGTTACTGATGCAACCACCGATGTTGCTAACGATGTTATCGTGGCGGCTCTGAACGCCGATATGGTCACTAAAGGCTATGCCGATGATGCCTTTACCGCAGAAGAACTGGATATCCGGAAATCTGACGCTGGCGATGGCGGCTATAACTATACCGTTCAGGTAATAGAAGGCCATATCAAATTCCAGGCTGGTATGATTGCAACTTACCAGTACCGTGTACCAGCTCCTGAGAAGGTAGCACTGAGCGGTCTGGAAGGTGAACTTGATGGCTTCACTGCGCCGGGTGTCGGTGGCTAAGTAAGTTAAATCGGGGGGGGTGACCTCCCCCGATATTTCTCTAACTTGTTCTATTAAGGACCTAAGATAATGGCTGCTACTAACCAAATGATGTTGGTCGCGCTTTATAATGCTGCTAACACCGAGCTACCACATCAGGTAACTGATAAAGAGGTGTCCTTTGGTTTACCTACTGCAGTAGAAGGCGAAGGTAAGAATACCAAAGTTACCATGACTGCACTACCAGGTTCTGAGAATTTCAAAGGTGAAATCGAACTGCATTACGATCGCCTGGAACCTGGTGTTGTCGGTCGCATTGAGGTGACGGACGATTTGGCTCTCTGGACTGGAGAAAACGAACTGCGCGGTCGATTACAGTTTTATATCAATAAAGTAAAACCGGACGACGCAATTCACCCAGCGGACGTTTCTTATTCTACCGAAGACCAGAAAGACGAACACGATAACGTCACTCTGCGTACGGTAACGTGTACCGTTACTGAAAAGAACCTCCGTTATAAACCAGGCGTAATGGCAACGTTTGTTATTACCCCGAAAGTGGAAGACAAGCGTATTGACCTGGCTACCACCAATGGTGAGCTGGACGGCTTTACTGCTTAATCGCTAAGTCAACTATTATAACAAAAAAATAATAAGTTTACCTACCTCCTTTACGGAGGTAGGTACTTTTTTATTTTATCCCCATTTCCAAAGCGTACGCTCGGATGGTATCATAATCACGCTGCTCGGCTAAAAGTCGAAGCTCTTTTTTCTGCTCGGTTTTCTGATTATGCAATTTCTGATCGCGTTTCACAATCGTTGCCATCAGTTCCTTACACTGCTCCAATGTGAACGGTTCCACTCGAGCGTTTGATGTGTCCAACCAGTAATCCGGTGCGGTTTCTGATTGGATATACTGACTTAACATCTGTCTTGACGTTGAGTCTGTTTGGAAATAACGTCCGTTTAATTCAATAGGCGCATAACGATGCTCCTCATAAAGACGCTCCATCTCTATCATGATTTTCTGAACATCCTGATAGATATACCGCACCGTAGAACGAACGTTATTTCGTATTTCTTCTAAATCAATCTCAAGAACATCAGAGATAAATTCTTTCGCTTTCTGTAGCGTAAAATTAGCCTCAATCTCTGACATATCATAACTGCGCATCTGATCGATTGCGGCTTTATCTTCCAACCCTTCGATTAATTTGTAATGTAGAAGCGCACAAAAACCTGCACGGCCACGATCCTCATTGCCAATTCGTTCCATGTAATTACCGTGCCGATCGATTGGAAGCCCTCGTGAGAAATAACGTTGGCGTATTTCCTCTTTCGTTAAGCCTTCGTCAATAACAGACATTCATCATCTCCTTTAACTAAACCCAGTTCAATTAACAATTCAAAATCGATTTGGCGAAATTTGTTATCAAAACCAGAATCCCAATCGATATGTAACCCTTGTCGTTCTTCATCGGTAAGTTCAGGATAAATTAAACCAAGGAACGCTTCACGTTCTTCGTAAAATCCATCGATAGTAGAATCTGGATTTCGTGTTGCATAGATCGTAATGCCCGGAAAGGATAATCCTAATGCTGTTATAGATTCGACGCTCGGTTCTTGCAAGGCCCTGCGTAAAAGCACGATTTTATGTCGTGGAAATTCTAGTACACGTTGTTCAAATCCAGGATTCCGTTTCTCAATTTCTGTAACTGAAAGATCGGTGAGTTCTGTGCAATACATTGGGATAACTACGGTTACTCCGTGACGAATTAATAGTCGTTTAACATCGTCAGTGAAGTCTTCACCGTTAATTTGCACATAACAACCAAACAGTTTTGTGCTCTCTAAAAACTTTTCCAAAAAACGGAATTTACGCTTCGTAATATTGTGGATCAGAATTGGTTTCATCTTTGGCTTCTCTCAATTGTTTTTCTTTCTGGGCACGTTCACGTACGCAACGAGGGCAATAACACATGCTATTATCGTGAAAATCTTTCACTGACGTCGTGCCCATTTTCTGTTTCCAATATTCCGCAACCATCAATTTTGCAGTTGTCCAGCCGCATTGACGGCGTTCGGCGTGATAAGCTTTGCGATCTTCTAGCGTCCCTTCTCCATTCTCGTAAGATGCAGCCGCACAACTACCACAAGCGTGCTTCATTGGACAACCTAAACAGGTTTCAGGATAGTTGGTATATTGCGTCTGAATCTCTTCCAGCAATTTCCCGTCATCTAAGCTAACGAATTCCCGGCCAACTAATTCAAATACGGCAGAACGTGATGTTACGGTTGACATGAAACGGTTACAACCGAAGATCTTACGATCAAATCCTAAGCAGGTCATGTGTGTTAACGTACCGCAGAACGGACGTAAACGTTCTGGATTCAAACGTACAGTATCGTTATACAATAATTGGTCGCGCCAGTTTGGTTCCCAGATAGTATCAAAATCTAACCCGTCTGGAATGATGTGCGACAAGGTGTTACGTGGGTTGGTGTGTAAGCCCTTCTCAACCCAATAATCAACCACATCCATCATCTGCAATGCGATTGAAGTAGCCATGCTCCGTGGCATAATGTCTTCGAAGGTTACGTTGCCGGAAATAGTTCCACCGCCAGTAATATCAATTAATGATTTCATTCCAGCAGCATAGAACGGTAACGTTTCCAACGTAAAGGTCGCTTTTACACCAAGTTCTGCAATACCGACTTCTTTTAAGTAATTATAGCCCCGCACAGCGGCCTCGTAAGATCCTTCACGAGTTGTTGTAAAAATCCGGTACTTATCGTGCGATTCGGGCAATCCATCAATAGACACCCCAATAGAAAGCCTGTCTTTCCAACGTTCAATAATTTCTCTATTCAAAGGTCTATCTAACAATGTTCCGTTAGTAGAAATGCTAAACATAAACGGCCGATTATGTTTTTCGCATAACTCTTCTGCGGTTTCAAATGCCGCCATTAATAACTTAGGCTGCATAAACGGCTCGCCGCCGATAATGTCGATAACGACCTCGATGTTTGTCAGGTCTTTATCCCTTTCGAAACAGGCATGTAAAAAATCAACGATATCTACCGCTTTGTTATTCCGAGGATACTTACGTTCGTAACAATACTCACAGTCTAGGTTACACGATAAATTTGTAACGATCTGATAAGTCAGTTGTTTAGGATAACTATTTTCTTGACTCATTTTCCGCCCCTCTATTACGTTCTGCCATCACTACACGACGAATGTACTCGTAAGCTTCTACACCTATTGAGGAGGCTAGTTGGTTACACCCTGCTTTCGTAGCTATTGGTACATTTTTAAGTTGGTTTTCTTCCCCGTCCGCGTCTATCCTGAGACTTTCGCTACAGGCGTTACAAGCATGATCGAAGAATCTGTTTACAATAAAACCGCAGTCTCTAGAATTTAGAACATTCAGTCTTTCTATATTCTCCTGAATTCTAAAATACCCGTAAATAAAGTTCATAACGTGATCGGGAGATAACGGTTTTGGCATGTTTTTGTCTAGTAATAAGGACATAGAACGAAAACCGTAATGGTAGATAGCAGTATATAATTGAATGATATCTTCATGCCATCTTTTATTGGATAAATTCTCCCTCGTAACAACAGCCCAAGTGTTAACATTATTCAAGCTGTAAATTACTTCTAACGCCTCATGGCAATTATCATCAATAAAGCGCTTAAAAGGCCGTTCAGAAAGATTAAACCCATCGATGCTAACATATATAGCATCGAATTGTTTTAACAACGGTAGATGCGATTTACGCATTTTTAAACCGTTCGTGAACATTTGGTGTTTGAGTTCAGGACGGATCGTTTTTAATTCGTCAACAAACGCCTCAATCTTTCGAGTTGCCAGTAGCGGTTCACCGCCAGTCCACTGAATTTCAGTAATGGTTGGGTTAGACGACAACGCTTTCAAAATTCGTTCACGTTGAAACTCTCGCGGAGAATCTTCACGATGCATGTAATAGGCTCCGCCGCAGAAGCTACAGTCCAGATTACATTTGGATGTAGCAACTACGGACAATACGGTGGGTTTATTGTATAAACGATTCGATAACCTTGGCTCTACGTCGGTTGTCATTGCAGGTGACTCCATCTATTTTTAAATATAGCCAATGGATAACAAAGGATCGTCGTAAGCGTTAACTCCGGGTTTTAATACAAATGGTGAATTGTAAGCCTCGATAATCCGATTAAGGTCTTTATAACGCACGTTTAAACGTTCTAAATCCGCCAACGTTACGTTACGTTCCAATACCGCCGACACTGCTGCTTTTTCTTCATCAGTTAACGTGACTTTCGTCATTAAGAAACTAACAAGTTTTGCTAAATCTGCTTCCGATGACGGGTGTTCACCAATACGTGTTTGAATTAAATGTTGCATCCACGGCTTGCGAATACGTTTTGTGATTTCATGTTCATCTGTAAGGGCAACCCACACAGAGCGTTCGCGATCCCACACAAATTTATAACTGTACGCCATCAGATCGGCTAAGCAGTTGATGCCAAGCTCCTCGTAACCTTCTATTTCAATGTACGGTTCGGTATCAACATAGTTTTTTGTTTCTACAGGAACCAGAGCATAAAAGTACGGGAATGAACCGAGATAGTCTGGAGACCACCAACGACGTGCTACAGGCTTCGCTTTCAACTCTTTAAATGGCGTAAAGAACAATTCCAAATCTACAGAATTATTCAGAATACCGTCACTAAAGAAATATTTACCGTCAACCAATTTACCGCGTAAATCTGAATCACCGGTAAACACCACTACGCTTTCTGCTGACAGATCGCGTATTTTAAAAGTGTTTTCTACTGAATAGTTATTGCGATCGGTAAAAAAACGACCACGCACTTTGGGCCATTCGCCAGGTAACTGAGTTAACAAACGAACTTTATCTTCCAAATGAGCGCGTATTGAATCGGGGGAAGAAATATGAAGTGGGTGGTTGAAAATTGTTTTATAGGCTAAATGCAAATCGTTTTTCATTGATTACTCCAATTATTTTACGGTCAATCTGACGTTCAAGGTATAGAACCCGCCACGCCATTGCCTGCCGGTAACTTCAAATTCCGCAGTAAAGCCGTTTGATTTACTCGGTTGCTGCGTAATCGCCATGGTTCCGCCGGAATTACTTAATACTTCTAACGAGATAGAAACAGAAGATGCATTACCGATAGAGTCTATCTTAAAACTAGCCGCGTCTGTAAAATTGACACTGATACCGTTACCCATCGCAACTTGTGGATAGGCGTAAGACTTGCCAGACAGTAACGATTTAAAGATCCTCATCGGTTTTTCTTTACCGGTTAATGTTGCGCATTGAATAAAGAAGGTCCCAGTAGAGAAATTGATACGGACAACATCTTTAGCGTGTAGCTTAGACTCAACATAAACAACGGCTTTGTTATCGTAGGCGGGTCTTGATGGGGTTGGTGTGGAACCGCCGCCGGAGGGCTTACTTACCCCCCCCCGCTCCCTTACTACAGCTACCGCTGCACGACCAACTACAACCACCGTTACAATTATAATGGCTTAAAGGTAACCCAGCTAGATTGTTGGTTGAAGAAACCGTTCCTTGGTTTGCAATATAGTTGTTTGCATTAGCGGTGGTGATATATCCCTCCGCTGTTACTAACCTGTCGCGTATGTTTTTAAGACTTATCATTTCTTATCTTCCAGTACACGATTGCTGACATCCGCCTCGACATGAACCCGAACATGTTCCGGTGCAACTACTTGAACAACCACCCGAGCAGTTACCTGTGCACCCTCCTGAGCAGGTACTGCTACAACCTGTACAACCTGTACTACATCCTGAAACACAGTTCGCTGAACAGGAAGAACCGCAGCCACCGGAGGCGTTGCCGGTGCAGCCGCCCGAACAACTTGAGCATGTCCAGCTACAGCTACCTCCGCAATCATAGTGAGTTCTCGGCTGTCCTCCAAACAGATCGCTATTATTAGTGGCTTTACCACGAATATAGTTCTGCACCGCACCAGTGTTTTTTAATGCAGTAGAGTCTATGTTATCCAGCCGGGCCTTTAAAGAAGATAAACCAATCGCCATTTTAATACCTACTGGTTTAGTGTCCCCTAGGACACATTATAATTCATTTTCTGTAAAATTATCGTAGTTTTTCTGAGACTCTATTCTTAGCCCCTACCACACGACGTATATAGTCGTAAGCATCTAATCCAACCTTTCTGGCCAAGTCACTACAACCATGCTGCGTTACGATTTCAACGTTCTTTACTTGGTTCTGGGCACCGTCAGACTCAATGCGAAAACAACGACTACACGTATTACAGGGTTCATCAAATAACGCATTTAGCGTAAACGCACATTCACTTCGATTGGACGAATTCAGTCTTTCTATATTCTCCTGAATTCTAAAATACCCGTAAATAAAGTTCATAACGTGATCGGGAGATAACGGTTTTGGCATGTTTTTGTCTAAAACCAGCGACATCTCACAAAAACCATAATGGTAAATGTGGTTATGTAACGCAATTATATCTTCGTACCAACGTTTATCCCCAATACGCTCGCGTGTCAAGACCGCCCAAGTACGAATATTTTTCAATTCGTAAATTGTCTCCAAAACCTCGTATTGTTTTTCTTCGATAATCCGCATGAACGGACGCTCTGATTCTTTGAATCCATCCATGCTAAAAAAGATACTATCAAAACCCTTTAACAACGGTAGATGCGATTTACGCATTTTTAAACCATTGGTATACAGGTAATGTTCGCAACGAGGATACTTCTCCCTTATCTCTTCTATAAGGGTATCAATTTTACGCGAGGCAAGTAATGGTTCGCCCCCTGACCATTGGATATTTGTGATAGTCGGGTTATTTTCCAGCGCCTCGATAATACTTTCCTTTTGTACTTCTGCGGTTGTATCCTCTCTATGCATGTAATAGGCTCCGCCGCAGAAGCTACAGTCCAGATTACATTTGGACGTTGTAATCACGTTTAACGTTCTCGGATTACTGTAGAGCTTATCGGATACCGTCGGTCTAGTAAGTTCTTCCATTCGAACTGATCCTTATTTTTTATGGGTTAGAACAACCACCTGCACAAGAACCACTACACCCCGAGGAACAACGTCCAGCACATCCCCCAGTACAAGTCCCACTACATCCTGAACAACCACCCGAACACGTTCCGCTACAACCACTGCATTGATTACCACACGCAGAGGAACAGCTTCCTACGCACACCGATGTACATGTACCTGAACAACTCGTACAACCATGCGTACAACCGTTTGAGCATGTCCAGCTACAGCTACCTCCGCAATCTAATCGACCGGGTGTCCAACCTGAAAATGAATCAGCAGCATTATGTGCTTTCGACGCAACTTGCGGATCAACACGTGGCCCAGTTGCTATTCGGTTCTCTACGTTGGTGATTCGGTCACGTACGTTTTTAACACTGATCGCCATCACATATCCTTAAAATAAAAAAGAATGGAGGACTACGTCCATAAACATAGTTCCTCCTGTAATTAAATTATTTCGTACCCGCTTCCGCCTGTACGTCATCACGAGACGTCAGGTTAGCGTTAACGTGCACTGGGGCCTGAACCACGCCGCCGTATCTCTTGTGTAGATAACCTGTATGTGGGTTATCTGCCGCAATGTGGTTTTGTAGGTTTTGGTTCGCCTGACTGATTGCGTTCGTGTTATTATTAACCTGCTGTTTAAGCGCATCCAGGCTTTGTTGTACCTGATTGATTTTCTGATCGGTTTCTTGACCCTGTTGCTCTAACGCATCAACACGCTGAATAACCTGATTCAGTTTTGTGTTTAAATCGTTGATGTTCTTTTGCAGCTGTAACACTAACGAGTTCAGGTTCGCTAACGCTAAAGCCATTTTCTGGTAGTTTTGAGCAACCACGTTAAGTTGGTCGTTCCACGCTTCCAGAGAGTTGACAACAGCGTCAATACGTTTACCTAAAGCTTCGTCCGCTTTCTTCAGTGCATTGATTTCCGTAATCGTTGCGTCGATAGCAGACTGGACGTCACGAATAAGCGCACGGATCTCCGTTTCTGTTAACCCGTTAACCTGATGAATATCCAGATGGTGAACGTTACCAGTGGAGTTAATGTGCGCATTCAGCGCGTCCAGGAAATCGTTTTTCAGGCTTTCGAGAATCGCTTTGATGTTCTCAAGCTGTACAGCATCACCCGCAGTTATCGCATCTTTAATGCCAGCGAGCACTGTAATGATATATTCGAAGCCGTAAATATCACCAACGTCTTTATACGTTGGTGCCGAAGGAAACGTGTCAGGAACATTTCGCAAGTCTTTAAAGCCAACAGTTCGATTATCGAGATTCAACTCGGCAATCGCTTGCTCAATCGCGGTCACAACTGCAGACTGTGGACCACCAACTACTTGCGCCGATACCGTGATATCGGTCGGAATCGCGGTGTTCGTTACAACAACCGCCATTACTACTTCCCGGTTCCTCGTCAATTTCTCGTAAGCCGGGTGTGCAAAAATCAACTCATAGTCCGTTCCGCGTTCGTACGTCGCATCGGGTCGGTTGGCAACCCGCAAGCGGAACGTATCGGCATAAAACGGCCCATCAGGGAAAGCAAACGCACGGTTAACTTTACCTGTACCTAACGTAATCTGACGCTCCACAGCGTTAGAGGTTAGGGTTCCCGTTAAATCTAAAGGGTATTGGTATACAATGGAGGCCATGGCCACTCTCCTTAATCCGAGACATCCTTGTCTCGTGGCGTTAAGATCTAAACATAAGATTGAACTGGAGCTTATCAATGTTACGTGTTTCTAATGGGTTCACCCCATCGTACAACGTTGCTACGTAAACTGTTAGTGTACCGTCGGCGTACGTGGATTTTACCGGTGGGTTAGTTCCAGTCTGACCATCTAGTACCACTAGCACAGGTTCGCTCGGGAGATTATGAAACTGACCCTTAGCCGCTTTATGTACTAGCCCAGATTGTCCAGTTAATTCAGTGTCAGTATAGACAAAGAACGGGGTGTCGATATCCGTTTGTTTAATAACGGTGTTCGACTCAACGTCAATCAACTGTACCGCACCGAACTTCGTACGGTAACTCTCATATTCGTTTTTCGGAATACGGAACATCACATGCAGTCGAACTTCTTCTGCCGGTTTGAAACCGGTATGCTCTATCTCCGTATACTGGTTGACAGTCAGATTCACGGTCTTCTCTGTCATCTTACCACCGGCCTGGTTTATCCCGTAATAAACTTCGGTAATTCCAGTTGGTGCTGCAAGTCGAACTTTCAGCGTACGGTTAGCTGTGCCCGGATCGCCTGGCACTTGTACGCGTAAACTCAACGTTAAGTACACTAACCGACCTGTTGCCGGTTTCGTATACGCGCCTAACCACTTCATGTTCGCTGACGCTGCTTGCGTGTTCTCGGAAGCAGCGGCTAATGTAATGTTAGCAGCAACCGCTTTCTGCCAGAACTGGTCAGCGCAATTCTCATACGCTACCCTGCTCACACGCGAATAACCCGAGTAAGTTTCCTGAATAGGTAACTTAGGACGAGTTGTAATCCCTGACAGTGAAGCCCATTTTTGACCGTCAACATACCCTTCGCCCTTCGACGCAGACGCCGTAGGTGCTTTAACGGGCTTGTTAACCAGCGTTAATAGAGGACCAGTCTTTCTGTCAAACGCTGCTGCAACATCGTGTTGGTCAATAATTGCTGCGTGGTCTTCCAGTTCTTTCACACGACCCAAGCGTTTTACGTTGTCGATACTGATATCAGTAATACGGCTGGAATCGGTGGTTACCGTCCCGACAAACAATCTTGTTGAAGTATCGGCTAACTGCTCCAAACCGATGCGGTATTGCGCGGTAGAACCCGACACCTCAGCGTGCACGTAGAACGTCTGGTTAGCGTGATTGGACGGAAACTCGCTGCTTAAATCCACAGACCACGTTGGGAGTGTGTAACTGCTGCTACCGAAATCTAATTTGACTTCTTCTGTCAAATACAGAATCCAACCTTCCGCTGTTTCCACACCAGCAATAATAACAGCCTGACCTCCGGTTGAGAACGTCGTGTCGTTAACGAACTCTGCGGCTGTATACGCGTTACCTGAACAGAAAACACGGTCAGCTTTAGAGAAAATCAACGCCATCTTGTCCCAGTTACCCGCACCCATATAGCAGCCTGATTCGGGATTATGAGCAGGGGCCATCTGACGCAACTGTGACTTACCAGGAACGCGAGTCCAACCCGACCCAGGGTCGAAGGTGTACTTCGCAGTGTAACCCAAAGCATTTAGGTCAACGATATTCATTATTGTCAGCGTATAAGGTAGCCATAGACCGAAGTTTACACCGTCGGCAGAAGCAAAAATTGGCTGGCCTACACGTCGTGTTTTATTACCCGCTTCTTCCCTCAGAGACTGATAACTTAAACCATAATCGAGGTCTAAGAACCAGTCCACCAACTTAAAGGTAGCTGAGTTGAAACGTAAGTAGCCGTTCTCTTTAGATGGGCTCACCATGAAGTAATAGATGTCAAGAATTCGACGTCCGTTACTTGAGGTTTTCATGCACGAAACTTGCAACAAGTCAAATTCGCACACGGTGTTGATACCCAACATCCAAAGAGCAAACAATGCATTACCGGTTTGATGGGCAGCACTAATACGTTCGTTCGCGTATCCGTTCGCTTGGCCAGAAGGTGCACCGTCAACGATCATCCGAATCATTTTCTGGCGATCGGCTTCTTCTAGCGTTAAGCGTTCGGAAGACAACGCGAAGTTACCGTAGATGTTGCGATACGGGAACGTTTCTGCTTTGGTCAAATACCAACCGTTCAACTGACCGTGACGCTCCTCAGGAGTCATGCACGCAGCCATACAGCTAAGCTGCTCGTAAAGCGTTGCATCGACTTCACGACGGTTGTTGTTCGGACCATACCCACTATAACCCGGTACATCGTAAGGCTTGTTTGGATCGACCTCTACTTCGATCGTATAGCGGTTACGCGGATTGGATAGCCATACCTTGTTTGAACCACCGATACCAACAGGATGAGAAAGACCGATGGTATAGATAGAACCACGACCTTTATCCCAAGTAAATGTTCCTTCACCTGAGGTATTGTTCGGGTTATCGTAGCGCAAATAATCGAAAAATTCTTTGCCTTGCGTTCCTTTAATAGAAACATTCGGCATCTGGTCCGCATCGTTAACCTGCCAACAGGAAAGCATCATTCCTGTTCCGTTAGGTTTAGCATACGTTGCAAAACAACGATTGTTTGCTTGGCCACCACCCCACTTACGGCTGGTTTCTACAGTTGAGCCATCCGCGAACGAGAGAGTGGTAGTATCAACTTTAAGTGGGAATCTCTCGGCACCCTCTAACGTAACTCTGCCCGTTAACGTATCGATTGTAAAACTCGTTGACCATTGACGAAAATTAATCGTCGAACCGTCGGCAGCCGCAAACCACACGCTGGGTACATGGTTCACACGAATCACGCTGTCGCGCACCGCGCAAGCATGGTTACATTCTGGACCGTGAACAAAGTTGTGCCCGATTGTCCATTTAGCACGAGCCTCGGGTGGGTAATACGTGAAGAATTGACCTGTTTGCGACTCTTCGGTCTTCTGACCAATTCGTAAACAAAGGTTATCTCCGAACTGTCCCATTTCACCGGTTAGGGTTACACGTTCAAATTCTAACGCAACATTAGTAGACAAATCGGCTTTACGTAAACGCCATGCTGCCACGGCATAAGCAGCGTTATTTACCGTAGAACGGAGAAGATAAACGTGGTCGTCAACTAACACAACATCGTCAGCTTCTGGCCAAGGATTCCAGGTTTGTTCCACAGTACCGCTGGGGTTGCCATTACGGTACTTAGGCATCGTAACACGACATACCACCGTGTGCTTACTGTGGTCCATCGAGCCATTGAACAACACCAAATAACGGTTATTGTCAGAACCCAGACAAATAATCGCTTCCTGACCACCGATCAATATCGCTTTTAGGGTCACTCCAGGATATTTACTCATCCCAGCGGGATGGTATTTCACCGAAGTTTGCTGAGGGTTCTCAAACGCGTTCGACGTATTGATATCAGCATAACCGTAGTAAATAGCCTCTGTACCAGGTATACCATTAGTAGCATTACGTAACGAATAAACCTTACCTTGTTGAAATCCTACGACCCCTTTCTGATAAGACTGATTCTTTGTAAAGCCTGCGTAGTTACCTAACGCTGGAATAGGTAAGAAGTTCTTATTACCGAACTTCGCTCCACCGACAGTCCACGCAGGTAAGATGGTATTCAGTTTATCAGAGACTTTCTTAATCTCTTTTGCGAACAACCACCCTTGACGCGACGTGACGGCTTTATCGTTAGTGGTATCAATCGCATCCCACAGCTGTAAGATACCATCCACTGTTGCGCTACCAATCGGGACATTATCCAAATCGGCAGTAGTGTGCGTGTGTACCATCAAACTTTTATTTTTCAGCACGTTCGCTAACGCTTTTGTTACCGGTTTAGCGATCGGCGTGGTGTTATCCATCTTATCGACACCGAAATCGGTTTTCGTTAAGGTTAACACCATATTGTCGCCTGTCTTAACAAACCCTTTACCGTTAACGGTATAGTCATCGTCAACGTACAGGTCCAAACGGTCTTTTAGTTCGGTTACGGCTTTCTGGGAGATAGCAGTACCTAACGCCGCAGACGTGGAGATATTCGTAATCGAGAACAACCCATAAACTGATTCGGTCGCTGTAGGAATATTCGCGTTTAACGTAACCGGGTTAGTCTGTTTTGCGGTACCGTACGGTTTTACGGTATCTGACGGTTTGAAATAGGCATTCGCTTCAAGTAACGTTACAGACGTCAGGTACATGTTCACCATTTCTGGTGTAACGAGATAGACGGAGTTATAAACCGGCGCTAATACTTCCTGCTCTGACCCAGAGTGTACCCAAAGCGTATTCAGTCCCGCACTAAACTCAACCGCTAAGCCAGATTCGTTGTTGTCCTGGTCTGCTTTAATCACTAACGGCTGCGGTGAGGTAATTAACCACTTATCACCACGGATACTGATGACGTGTCCGCCTGCTGTTTTAAACGTTAATTCATTACCGTTTGTGCTACCCCAACGACCGTAAACGGTACCGAGGGCCTCACCCATTAACTGATCAACGTCGGATTGCTCAATGCCCGCCGAACCCATCAGCGTAGCCAATTCGTCAATCGTCAACCCAAACGCTTTTGTCGCGTCAACAGCACGCCCTAAAACTGGAAGGGCACCAACATCGTTGGTCGTATACTGATGTGCGTTAGGGTTACGATGATGCTGGTATAACTCTTCATCGAAAACCTTTTTACCGTTCTCGTAAATCAGGTTAGTGACTTCGGTGAAAGCCGCGTCTAACTCTGCTGAACGTTGAGTGATTTTCTTACGAATGTCGTTCAACGCTTTAACGACCTCATCCCTCAGAATAGCTTCTTCTAAGTTAGCGGGTGGGTCGATAGGTTGAATAACTGGCGCGTACGCCATTAATTCTGACCAATCCACGTTACGTGGGTCTTTCAGGTCAGTACGAACTAAGAACTTCCCAATTTCAGATTGCGGTACACGGTATTGACGTGCTACCCCTAAAATTTCATATTCGATTTCTGTTGCAGTAAGCAACATAAACCCGCCGTAAATCTGATCTTGCTCAGCTTCTGCGAGTTCTTTAAAGTAATAGCCTAAATAGTAGTCCAACCCCTCAATCAGAGTACGACGTCCGTTAGGCGCGGTATCGTCGGCTACTGTGAGTTTTAATCCGATACGATAAAAAGGTCCTTCAGGCGGAATGACCACGTTAAATCGGTTAGGGTACGTTGCTGTGCTTAGCGTACCGTTAAACTGCGCCGCGTCTTCTCTCGGCATCGTAAAGACTCCTACTTTTTAAATAAAATGGATACCCCTCCCCATTACAGGGAGGGGTTACCTACGGACACACAACTGCCCGCAGGCAGCCTGTCCTAAGTACGATCCCCTAACTGCTTCCCGTTAAGTTCTCGTTTCAGTACAGAAAGTATCCATTTCCACGCTTTACTCGTGATATGGTACGGATTCCGTTTCTCCATTAAGAACTGCTTTTCACCGCTACGCAGTTCGAAGCTCTGCGCATGAAGGTAGTCCTGACGATAGATTTTCTCATCAAAAACTTCCAATGAACAGGTAAAGTTAAGTTCGTACCCTTCAGGATTATTACCTGGTGGTTCTAAGACAATATAAATGTCCTGACCTACGCGTAAATCCCTTGGAGTGATGGTAATCGCTTTACCCACATCAGCGCTTGTTGACAGTGCAAACTCCGCACTATCGGTGGACGCTAAGTACGGGTCTTTCCCTGCATCACCTATAATTACCTTACCCGGCCAGTTGCACTTCACCGTCCCGGACACTTTTGCAATCCGATATTGTTGTCTCTCAACACCTTGTGCAAAACGGAGAATGAGCTTATGGCGATAACGACTTGCAGCGGCTTTAGTCGTACTCCACTCATTGTTCCAGGAAGTATGAAGTTCATTTTTCTTGGCCATTAATGCGCCACGAGACAGCTTACGTGGGAAGAATTGTGCTGGTAATTGCCCATCGTGGGAGGTCGCCACTCCCCCTTGTCCGGTTGGAAGTGCTATTGTTTCCGTAGGACAATGACTTAACACGTACTCGTATGTTGCAGGATCGATCAATTTCTGATAGTAATCGCCGTCCTTACTGTCTGCTAACCAACCAACGGAAGAGTCCAAATACGATTCAAACAGTGAACGTAAATAATGATACTTATCAATATCGATATTACCCGTTTTTGGATCAATCAGCGCATGGTTAATTGTGAGGTAACACTTTTCACTCAAACCTTTAAACGCTAAACCCACTCCATCGCCGGTAAAATAGTCTACCAGGTCAAATGGAAACACCATCTCTATTTGTCGCAAGTCGATAGTCGTTGAACCAAACTGCGAAAAAGATAGCGCTAATCGAAGTACACGAGTATTAACGTTATAACGATAACGGATCATCCCACGTGGTGCATGGTTCGCGGAGATCTTATCACCGCTTGGTCCCCAGCCAATTAAGTCGAGTATTTCGGCATTCGTTACTTCTCCATTAAACAAAACGTCTTTAGTCGTGACTTCAACCGATGTTTCCCTTCCGGCATCCATTAACATCGAACCGTTATTCAACTCGAAGCTCTTATGCCAAACTTCTGAAGTCGAACCGGCACCTACGCCCACCTTACAAGTTTTACTAGTAAGGTTAATACGCACATAACGACGTCCCACAGTACCGGCCTGCGAGCTTGCACACAAAATAAGATCAGGTGCCGCAGACAGTGCCTTGGTCCCTCCAATGTCATCGACATCGAAAACGAATGAACCTTCGAACGTTGGTTCGTTATTTTCCTTCGGGTTAAATGGCGTAAACCAACAATAAGGCGTCGCACCCTCGGTTGAGAAAATCAACTCTAAGTCAGTTTTAACATTTAATCCGTGGGAATAAGAGAAAAGTCCCCGACTTAAGGTACAAAGCGTACCGCCACTTCCGCTACCTAACATTTTTCGATAAACTAAGGCACGTGGTTCAGCAATAGCGCGATTTAACAACGGCAGTCGTGGGTTATCCGTTAACGTCCAGTCGACAGAGCTGAGTCCGTGTGCCTTGCGAGTACCAATGTGTTCACTAACCTCGGCACTTTTCCCGAAATCAAACGTGGTTTCAAAACTCACGGTTTTATTCGCGTAGGATGATACACCCGCAACAATATCAACATAGCCGATATAACCACGCTCAGGATCGACCTCAAATCCTTGAACTGGTTCAGCACGCGAATACAAAGAGCCTGTGAGCATGTTAACGTACAGATAATGACGAATCCCTACATGCGTTGTAACAAACTCCTGAAGAAGCTCTACGCGCGTTTCAGGGCCACTGAAGTAAACAGGATAGTCACCATCGTAAACTTCAAATTGTACAGCTGCCGATTTTGCAGTATCGCTACATTCTGCTTTAACAGCAATTGTGTAGTTTTCAACATCTGGAGACGTTCCATAGTTCATTAACAATGGCGACTCACCAGTAGCACCCACAACACCATTTACATAAACGGTTATTGTCCCACCGCCAGCGGCATAAACAAACAGCCTTTTCTGATGGGCTTTGACGCGCGTTTTAGCCAGCACCGATACAACGGACTGATCGCCCATCTGCGTAGCGCTTTTACCTACCGGAACTGACTGAAACCCCATTATTGGAGGATCAACAATTCCATCCCAACTAATCCCGGTACCTTTACTAACCTTACCCGTAGGCCAAGTCAGTTCAAGCTGGTTATTCGGTGAGAACCAGTTAAACATTGGGGTAGTTTGCAGGTCAATCGCACCGGTAACGGTACTGTCGCCTTTCATACCGTTCAGCAAATAGAAACATTTCAAATCCTGAACAGAAATTGCAGTACCCTGGCTATTGAAACGCCAGTCTGCGCCTTTCACAGCAGCGAAATCCGTTACCGTTCCTTCTTTCGCGTTTGCTATCGCAGCAGCCACCACATCTAAACGGGCTGAAAGCTCTTTTAAGATGTTCGGTACAACCGCACGGTTCTCAACCAACCCGTTCTGGTTAGATGCATAACGACCAATACCGTAAATCGACTGCGAGGCTTTATAAATGCCTAACTCTGACCAGTCGTGGTGGTGACCGACATCTGCTAAACCACTAACCGATATATTCAGTTCAGTAGACAACGGTTTGTCGAGGTCTGCGGTGTTATCCGCTTGCCCTAATCCCAGGTCAGCTTTCGTGATCGTCCTGGAGCCGTCGTTCATTGACTTACCGTTAATCATGGTCGTTTTAGTCACGTACCCTGATAAGTCGGTTGAATATGGCGTTAGTGACGCAGGGGTTGCTGCAACCCCAACCGTTTCTGTTCCCTTACCGGTTTTAAGTTTAACGACGCCTTTTTCAGTGGTTGACGCTTTCGTCGGGTCGATAGCCCCCACGATAGGATCGGCTCGAGAACCTTTACCAGTGAAACTGATCCCATTACGGCCTTCGATATACACTTTGGAGTCATCAGGGTCGCTACCGCCACCAGAACCCGCATCCGGGTCTTGTTGGTATTCCATAAGTGCGGTGGTGGTCAGTAACGGGTTACCGTTTAGGGTGAGTTTGTTCATCCCTAAAGCATCTCCCGTTGACTCGATACGTAACGTGTTTTTACCAGCACGCCAGTTAATGTAACGTCCCGCACCAGTGCCTTCCAGATGCCCTACCGCTAATACCACAGAACCATCGGATTTTAACGTAAAGCCGTCATTCGCAAAAATGATTTCGGACTCACCGTTTTTCGAACGGAACTGCGCGCGGTTTCCCGACACCGTGCAGTTAAACACACCCTGTACTTCCGAAGAAATCCAGTGGGAGATATACGTGTCAATAACTGACTGTGGTAAACGAAACGCTTTCAGTTCATCCGTTAACGCTTTCAACTTTAACCCGTACGCCATAAAGGTGTCAGGTGTTTTCAGGTTAACAGGATGCGCATTAATTTGTGCGCTCGTGGTTTCGTGCGGGTTCGTCGCGGCGATATGAGCTGGGTAGTTAAACGCTTCAATTTCTTTCCCCAACGCAGTCACTAGCGCTTTAACTTCGGCTAATTTATCTTTAATTAGCTGGTTAGCGTCATCGGTTTTCAACTCAACATCGTGAATCGCTGACGCTAAGTATTTTTTGTTCAGCAAATCCGCCCAGGACGTTGCCGCAGGCGTAGCTGGGTATAACGACGGTCTACCGTCTAGCAACAACCAGTCTGCACTGACTGGGTTATTCAAATATTTCACCAACTCGTCGAGCATGTCAACGAACGGGTCGTAGAACGTACCGCCGAGCATCTGTCCTTCAAAGGTTACAATACCTTTAATGGATGGGTTGATAAGGTGTACCCCACAATACACGTTGGCTGCTACCGAGTCATCCAGTTCTGTCAGTTGGTATTGCAGTTCGTAGTCCACCCCACGACTCAGTGGGGTGGTTGAACCCGGTTGTCTGACGACCAAATCTTCAAAGAACGGGCGATGGTCTAAAATCACCACCCGATCGTTGCTGTTTTCTGACCCGATGATACGCTCCTCTAAGAAGTGATTCTCGGTTTTCGTCCCCCGAGGATCGTAAGGATACGCTTTCATCAAAAAAATCTCCTTAATCGCGAATGATTACCGCCTGCACTTTATTGCTGGTGTCGATAAACGACATTACGCGCTCCTTATTAAGATAAGGAGGTATCGGTAACGCAGCATAATCCGCCAGGTTGTTATTAAATTCAGTTGCCACTAACGCATTAAGCGTTTCGGGGTCTGAACTGGCACCGGCCAATTCCATAACGCGCACACGATTTAATGAGGAATAGTTGCTAATATAGTCCAACAACGTACCATAGACTTTATTCGCAGTTGCACTGTCTCCCGCAGAACGGACGTCGGCACGGACCTCATCCTCATAAAGTCCCCCTAAACCGTAGTAAATAGGGGTATACGGATCGTTAACGATAGGTTCAATATTGAAGCCGGTTAAACGGTCGGTTAATGGGATTTTCTGCGTAGTTCCCCCTGCTGCCGTACAGCTTACATATTTGTCCGTCGCAGATAAATGCATCTCGACAGTATACGCAGTCCCCGCTAAGGTCAGTCTTGCGCTAAACGTTATTGCGTTGGTTGCACTACGGGTGTGGGTAAATGATACTACAGGTTGTAATGAATTCCACGGTGCAGGTGTAACACGTTTCGTTGGTGTAAAACCTAACACTACTGATTTCCCGCTACCGAAGTTCAAACCAAACCCGGCGTAACAATACTCACCGTTACTGTCAGTTAAACGATAACCACGGGTGACAAGTAACGACAACCGCATAAACTCGCCATCGGTGTTTTTCCAACAACCCAGGACGGTTTCTAGCACCGTACCGGTTTTTGCGTTGCTTTCGGTTTCCCAACTTACCCGCATTCCTGCGTTCTTAAAAGCTGGGAACATGTTGTGGATAAACCCGTGAACGTTATCACTTACCCCTTTCGCATCAAATACCCACTTCGACGCAAGCTGGTCGTATTTCACCCCGTCTAAAGCTTTATACTGTCCACCGGCTACATAACGCCAATCTGCTTCACCACGTACTACTGCCTGGAGTCCAGAAGCCCAGCAGGGCGCACCTACTGTTAAATTGCTTAACCCCAGCACTGCACGCGAAGCAGAACGCTGAATATGTGCGTTGTCATTAGCGACGTGGTCTTTCAGCTCACGAAAATCACCCAACCGTGTCACGTTACGTAGTTCAGTAACGAACACTTCAGAAATGTCGTTAATACCGATCAGCCCCACACGCGTCATGGTATCCGTTTCAGCCTGACTGTAGCTGTCGTGAATAATGTACTTCGCTTTGTTATCGATAATGTCAACAAAAATCCCTGCGTAAACTTCCTTATTCAGATTCGGGAAACGTTCAGTGACGTTAACCGACATCAACGGCACGTCGTACGTTTCACCGCCAATGAAATACGTGGAAGCAGGAAGTGTCACCAGGATATTGTCTTTAACCGTAACGTCAATTAGGTCGTTACCGGACTTACCAAAGCGAATAATGTCAACGCGAGCACCCGAGTCAACCCCGCCGACGGTATTCTCCAAATCTTCAATCTGGGAAGTCTGTGCCATCACCACACTACCATCGAGTGCTAAAGTGGCATCATCCACTTCCAGACCGAATTTAATCAGACCCCGTTTCGTGGTGTCTGCGTTCGCAACACCGAATACGGAAGACGGGTGTTGGTGAACCTTCGGTGAGTATTTGTCCAGCTCGGTCTGCTGTGCAACAGAAATCGGTAAGTCAACGTCCGGGGTATTCGCAACGTTACCTAAACCAAAGGTAATTTTGTCGATAGTCACCGAACTGGTAAGCTGCATGTCGTTGATGTACGACTTGGCGGCAACTAACTTACCGGTAAACTCTGCGTCCAGTTTTTCAATTAACGCAGGGGTTGCTGCGAGGTTTTCCGCCGTACCGAATTCGTCCGTTAACTGCCAGCAGGCTAATGTCGTGACGTCATTGGCAACCGGAAGAATAAACGTTGCGACAAACGGCGATGCTTTAATCCCGCTACCAGTAAGTTCCACTGTAGCTGTAGATGCACCGTAGAACAGACCTGTACCGCCTGCGGTATTACCCGGCAAATACGGACCGACCGTAGTGGGGTCTAAGAGCTTCTTACCACGCCACAACAATCCACGGTCATCGGGGTATAGCACAAGCTGGTTACCGCCTGCTTGTAACGTAACAGGGTTGTTACCCGCGTTAACATCGGTAGAACCTTGACCGATGAACTTAATGGATTTCGGATCAACAACGAACTGGGCACCTAAACGTTTTTCGTCAACTACACCAGGTGCTTTCTTAATGGTAACCGTGTTACCTTTGTTTTGCGAACTAATAGAGACGCCGTCAGCAACATTATTGATCAGCGATTTAAAGTGATGCTGATTCTCTAATGCTTCTAACGCAGCGTCCATGTTATCGAAGTTAATCCGGGAGCTATACGTTTTACCGTTTACGCTAATAACGGCGTCAAACACGTTCCCTGTACGCTTCAGTTGAAAACGCAGCGTAAAATCCCCATCCGGTATTGCTGGATCAGGAGCTTGAGAAATATACCGAACTGACGGTACCGGACTCCCGTAACCGTGCAACGCCAGTTCGATAGTAAGAGTACCACCCCAGACTTCACCGAAAATCTCTACGTACTTACCGGAGTTACTACCGGGATTTTCGTAGAAACGTAAACCGGCCCTACCGACTGCTTCATTACCAGACGCTGTTTTACGTCCAGTAACAATAAAGTCAATATCTTGCAGGTTAGCTGGTACCGCATTAAAAGAAGCACTAAAACCATTCTTCGTTCCTGTGTAACGAAGTGCGCCGTGATACGTGTGACCTTGACGAACATAGCTTTCGCTAAAATAAGGATTCACGTATTTAGACATCGAAACCGGATCAACTTCTGTCGTGAACGAAGTAAAACCGGGTAGCGTTCCAATGGTTCCGTCGGCCGTTTTCGAAGCTGACGTGCGCAGTAGTTTCTTTTGCGCAGTCAATGTTGCTTGCGTTGGATACTTAGCATTAACATAATCTGTTAACTGTGGCTTCGTTTTTCCGTAAGCTAACGCTGCATCCGTCGCAATACCATTCAGCTCTAACGCACGGATCGGCCCCCACGTGTCGCTATGCGGGTTGTCTTTACGGGTGACGTGTTCGTGCGCAGGTGCGTTGCGATAGAGCTGTTCTACTAACTGATGGTACTTAACGATTAGCTGATAAACGTCATTACTTACGTCTGCTTCTGGCGCACCAGGTAACGCAAGGAATTGAGCGTAATCGTTTTCAGCCGCCCACCAGTTTAAGTTAACGTTGGTTTTGTATTTCAGCCACTTCGCAACATCCGTTTTGGTGTAACCTGCTGAGAATTCGTCTGGCGGTGTGTCGACGTTAAAGGTGTAGTCCATGGACTGTTTGTTAGTCGTCACCTCGATAACGTATACACCGTTACCCGGTTGACGGACAACGCTAAACGTTAATTCGCCCTTTAATTCGTCATCGGTCAAACCGTTGATTAACGTATAATCATAATCGGTCGAACCACTGCCTAACGCAACCGTCAGTCGTAGGCCGATTTTACGTTGTTTTAATTGGAGACGAAGGATACTTGCGCCACCGTTCGCGTAGCACAACATCCAATCGATTTGTTCGTTCGGATTAATACTCCCCATGTTCGGAAAAATAGCCGGAATACGGTATTTCATCGACAGGGAATATTCATTTAACGTGGTGGTTTTGTACGTAACGGAGAAACGACGTTTAGCAGTGTTGTAGGTATACCCACCTTTGTTGTCGTACGTTGCGTACTGTTCAGACGTGATAACCGTACCATTAGCGCGATGCTCGATATCTAACGTGTTACGTGCAATCGGGTCTACCCGATTCACCACGTTACCTAACGAATCACCTAAGCCCGCAATGGCTTGCATTAATTCCAGTTCACCTTTCCAGTTTTCCCAGTCGAACTGAATGTCAACCGGTGGAAAGTAAACATCGCCGATAACGGTATCCCATTGACACGCAGACGGGTATTTATCTTTATTGAGTTCGCGTTCTGCGGTAATCTGTTCTTGGGTCGCTTCACCGCAACCTACGGCGTGGTAATCTACCGTGAAATTCGATTTGTATTTGTCGTTAACAATCCAAATCATCCCGTGCACGAGATAGGCTGTGCGCAACATACCAGTCTCGTACGGGTGTGTAATAACGTAATCGTCGCCTAAGGTCAGTATTTTGCCGCCGCTCTTGACCACCAGGGATGTGGTGAAAAAAGGGGCGTGGGCAGGTACCAACATTCGGTATTTCGTACCAATGACGGCGACCGCTTCACCGGTTATTTTATTCCCCGGTTTTTTGAAGTGTGGGTCTAAGACGACAGCCATTATCTACTCCTATAGTCCGTGGGCGTCGAAGTTCATACTATGACTTGAATCTATAGAGGAAAAAGAGCTGTGACTACTGCTTATCAAGTGCGGCCCGACAGCGCTTTTGGCTTCTCTCGAGAGTCCCGTACCTGGGGAGCCATCGATGTCACGCAACCCTTAACTACGTTGTGTTCAGACTACCACACCTTTGAGATCGGTTTAAGTGCACTTGGTAAAGACTATACGTTAGTCAGTCAATACCATCTTGCCGAACTACAAAACCGAACAGACACTTTACAAGATTGGTTAAATGAAAAAGCCGGAAACGTCATCCCCACTCTAAAGGCCGGGTTGCCGAAACTGGAATTCAGTTGGGCGCATTACCAATCAATTAATGCCGATGTACCTGTCGAAACGTACCTGTGTCCGCCGGGATACCATCACAGTCAAGATTTCAGCTTAGACGATGCTGATGACGTTGTCGTCGTTTGTGAGGACAAGTGGAAGGACAAATACCGTAATAGTGTGCTCTACAACATTAACGGTCAGTGGGTACCACATCAGACGGATACCGTAGGTGTACGATTACCCGGGGCCGGTAAAATTGTACGGAGAGCCTGTACGCCAGACATCGGTTGTATGGTTTTTGGTCAGTTAGGGAATGTTAAAACTTACCCCATTGCCAACCTTACACTAAACAAGCTCGACACTACACGCGACTATTACTCCACGTTAATGATTTCGCTGCCTGAGTCTATTACGGGAAAAACTGTGGGTTTCGTCATAGGCGGGCTGTTACGTTGGTTGCCCCCGGGCGGTTATTTCTCCGACCGTGCGATCATGATTTCTTTACCGAATTTTGATCTTGCACGGACCGTTCTGGAAACCCGTCGGTATTACGACTGGGACGCCATCGGTGTGGGAGATTTATCAACGCCTGCTAATGTCCAGCGAGTTCGCAACCCTGAAACACTAAAGGCAGTTTTACTCCACGAGTCTTCGTTTATCTTTACGGTAGATAACCCGTATTTAGAAGAAGAGGTTGTGGGTGTATCCCATAACGCAGTTTGGGGACGTTGTTATCTCAAGGACCCTAACGATCCTGATTCTGAAAAACCACTAGGGTACTTAAATAATCGATTTGGTAAGACGGTGGGCTATTGGCCTACATGGGAGGAAGGTGAGTGGGTATTTAACACCACCGAATTCGACAGTCAAAACTACGTCTTTCGTGAAGCCCGGTGGTATAATCAGAAGAAGATTAACGACGCACAAGCAATCGTTGGTCCATTCGGTCCCTGGGAAAAAGTGTATTTAGAAATGCATCGCTTTAGAGCACGAAAAAAATAAAGTAACCTCCTACCCTCTAAGAGGGTAGGAGTAGCACGTTTTTTTTTCGCTTAGTCTTTTTTGTAGACAATTGCGTTGCCGTGCAGTTTGTTGTTGCCGGAAATACCGATAACTTTGAATGCGTCGCCGCCAATTTTTTCGGCTTCAGCAGCCAGCTTACCAGTTACATGATCAACGGTGTCGCCGAAAGCACTGACGTTACCGATTTTCTTAAACTCTTCTGGAATATGCTCAGCAGAAGAGAACTCTTTAATAGACATAACAGCTCTCCATTTCAAAAGGAATGTTGGTCTAAGACCGACGTGTGTTACAACCGAAGCATAAGATAGCTCCTCCCCGTAGGGAGGAGTAGAGTGCGCGAAAAAGTGGCCTGCTTAACTAAACGATGGGTTTAAGAAAAGTGTTGATAAAAAGTTTTACCAACGTCAGGTCACAATATATAAAAACAACGTAAGAAAAAGGGGAATTACTGCGGAGGTGATGTCGGACCATGTTTACCTTGGTGAATGTGAACGCTAAAGGTAATACCAGAAATAACGGCATCTTTAACCGTAAAGACACCCACACCTTCGCCAGTACCACCGTATTTGAAGTTCTTAGCGATTTCCAGATTACCGGTGAACATCGCTTCCTTCCCTTCTTGTTTAAAGTTCGGCGTTTTAAATGTTGTCGAACTTCCCGCTTCCGTTAACCAGGTCTGTGTTTTAAACGTAACGGATTTCGCTGCTTCCGTGTTGCGGACTTCACATTTTTCATTAATCGTTTTCGTTTCCAGGTTAATAGAACGCTTTGAATAAATGAACGCATCTTCTTTGTTGATGTTCACTTTTGAAAGCATCGCATTCTCAAAACCTAAATCATCTTCAACCGAGTTAATGTAATACTTGTTTCCTTTATGGTCAACACACTGCCACGTACCGTTTGCATTATCAAACTGAAACAACCACGCCGCTTTCTCACCGTTCACCATACTTGTTCTTAGCGTGATATGTTTGTCAATCGTCGAAACGTTCAACACATACGCATTGGACAGGTCATCCGCCATTTGGTTTTCGGGGTCAGCAGACCACGCATAAACCGCATCTTCTAATCGCTTAACGTTAGCGAAGTTCAGATCAATCCAAAAATAAATATCGGTTTTCCCCAAACGTAACAAGATAACGTAATCTTCTCGTTTAACGTCAGGGGAATTAATTCGGTTGGAGTTAAACTTCCACCACTTTGCCGTTATCGTGTTACCCGTCTTAATGGTTAGGTTATCTGTTGCACCAGATGTTTCATGCGTCTTTTCAGTTGCTGAAGAAACAGATTGCACCACAGTAGGGTTAGCAAAGTTGGTTTCAATTGGTATCACTTTTACCCGATCTGTACCACGGGGTTTGTCTTCCGCGACGATACCAATTGAGAAAAAATCAACACTGGATTTCTCCATCGGGACGTTCCTTAGATCGGAATTGAATTCAGATATATATTACTTAAGTGAATAGGGACTGAAGTACCAGTTCAGTCCCTACGAGCACGTTTCATTCGAGACGGAGTTACGGAACTAAAAAATTACAGTCTGTCCCTTTATTCTGCTACTCGGGATACCGGTAGGGGGTAGGGGGCATTATGTATACGGATATAAATAGCGGAGGTATACGGAGTATACCGACATACTCTTCCCAGAGGAACGTAGTGACTTCCTTATTCCTCTTTTACAATCCATAATAATAGCCTTCCCTTCATTGGGATTAGCGAGTAAATCATGAGAGAATTATTAGACGATATCTTTACCAACACCAGTTTAGAACTTTCTTCTACGCTGGTTAACGAACTAATAAAACAATCGCAACCTGCTAAGTTAATCGATGCTGGAACAATTAAACCTGAAGATTATCCAGACAGTGACGTTATCGACCGTATGATTGACGAATACACGATAGGCAGTTACGCCAACCGCGTCTTCTTTGTTATTAATACCGAAACCAGTGTCATGTTAATCTATAAGTTGATCAGTGACGCCGAACTTGAAGTTGTGGCTGACCACATTCGTCTTCTTGCGAACACGCCTACTAGTATCGCTGATGTGCTTATTGGGAACGGTTGGGCTTTACCACCACTATTCTCTTACTTCCCTCTGTTTAGAAATGGGATAGGGTTACTCCGAAATGCAGAAAACCTTCCCGATAACGTCGAGTTATCACTGCTTGGACCCGGCATCGATCTTTGTCCATTAGAAGACGAGGGCACGCTATATGGCTTGCGCATCTATGTTTCTGTGTTAAAGGGATACCGTATCATCGAGTTAATTGCATCCGACTTAGCAAAACAGATCCCTGATGTAGAAACGATTTCTAAAGCCACCCACCTGGTTGAAATTAACCCGGACGATCCCTTATTGAGATATCACGAGAAAATTGATCTTCGTAAAATCGCCGCGATGAGGGGGTGGAGTTGTGCTGAGATTACGAAAGACTATCTGCTGCTAATTAAAACCGCGTAATTAAGAAAACCGAAAAAGGAGAATATACCATGTTTCAAACTGAACTGAAAAATGAAATTATCCAAACCCTTGAAAAAGGCGTAGGCGAACATTTCTTTGTCCGTCCTTATACCGTACTGACTAATACCATTATTCAGCCAGGTGCGATGATAGTAGGGGTAAGTGTACAAGCTGTAGAGGAAACCCCGCTGCGTCGCAACATCACACGTAAAACCCATATCCCGTTTAGAACGGGTTTTACAGATTACTTTCAGAGCTTACTGAAAGATAGCATTTGGAAAACAGGCAGCTTCTTCCACGAAGGGAAGACTTCCACGCTGGTTTATAAAGAGAACACCAAGTATCTGGTCGATTTTCTCTTAGCGCGTCAGTATACTTTCTTTCCAACCCCTACTGACCGCACCCCAGACAACCCGGGTAAACTATTAAACCAAAGCGAAGCCGAGGCGCTCTTTGCAAGACTTCGGAATGAGCAGTGCGATGTTGACGACTGGGAAACGTTGATCGCGGTCGCTAAAGTCCACGGTTGGTATACCGTACGTAAACTCGGCCAGCAGCTGTTGTTCTTAGCTTACCCTGCTTAAGTAACGAAAAAAACCTAAAGGAGAGTAAAAAAATGCGAAATATTATTTCTAAACCAGGACATGTCAAGATCCTAAAAGAACTGATGGACAGATGCTATAATCGGACTTGGTCTCTGCCAAGCTTAACCATCGAGTCTTCATTACAACGCGAGTTGTTTGGTTATGTCATGGGCTGCTGTGTACTTAGTGAATACGATGAGATTATCGCGCCTGTCGACGTCTGTACTTCCGATGAAGAAATTGAAGGTTACCAGTTCACGGCTTACACAAATTGTGGACTAAATTACCGTAAACTCGTTGTTAGAGAAATGAGTAGCAACCGGAAGATTATGTTTAGGGTCTTCCCAAGTGGTAAAGTCAGTAATTTATGTTTTCAGCTTGAACAAGTGCCCTTTCACGGCATGGCCATTTTAACTAAACCAGAACTCGCGTTATTAAGCGGGTTAATTGGCTTTGAAGCAAAAACCATCAAAGTTGAGCAGGAACTCACACAAAACGATTTCGGCTCAAGTTGGTACGAAAGTTTCTTCCGCTACGAAATGTTAAGTGATAAAGCTATCAAGCTCACTTACCGTTCTACTGACGATCTCGTTTACCACATTTTAATTAGCGGCGAACCCCACCTGATTATTGAAGACAAAGGAGAAAATCAAGTGTCTACCTTAAAAGATGAATTAACTGATTTTGTTAACAAAATTGATAACGTGGGTATCAGTGAATTATTGTTCCCGATACAGCATCCAGAGTTGCTTGACGAGAAATCTGAAAACGTGGTTATGGGTGTGCATTTACTTCCTGACCATCTTGCTATCTACCGTACACTTTCTAAGAACCAACTTAAAGTGTGGTGTCTGTTAAAAGACCTTTTAACAGAGGCTGGATGGTCGTGTAGTGTAGATGTTAACTGTGAAGGAGTTGCGTTCTTCATCATAATAGGCAATCGTAGTTTTTCTGTCGATTTACCTACTCGCAGCTATTATAATTTCTTCCCGACTGCAGAAGGACGTACTGAAAAAGAACCAGCATTGCTACTCAGTGCTGAGGAGTCCAATGTGCTAATGGCGAAACTAAAGGCAAAGGACGAGAAGCTGGATGCTTTACATCTCCCTATAATCGGAAAAGATTACGGTTGGGCGGACGTACAAAAATACGGCTGCCAGCTGTTGTTTGTTGCTGACCTCTAATAAGTAAAAATACACTTTCTCTAACTGCCGCGCTTTAGTCGCGGCTTTTGTTAAGAAGGAAAAAAAGAAATGAAAATCCATTTAGACGACCTCTTTAAATCTGAACCGTATATGGTTAAAGGTTCGCTGGCTTCATTGTTGCTAGACGATAGATTTCATCGAACGCTGCAATTACAATCGGTCGAAACCGCACCAACAGGAATTGAAGACGTGGGTCTTTACCAACGTATCACTTACACACGTGGAGAATATCGTCGATATAAACCCGATACACTGTCCGTTAAGCTATGGCAAGTGGGCACAGGCAAGGTATTAAGTTATCGCGCTGTTGGCCTGTACCACGTTGAACGTGCTTACGCATGGTTAGAAGAAGTTAAAGAAATGGATTACGACCAGTTAAGCAAAAGACTGCGCGATCATAACGCCAGTTTACCCTTACGTAATTATTTCTCCACAGTTGAAAATAGTCGTTGTTTTGTTTCTCGCGAATCCATGATATTACCTGGGATTGATGTTCAGACGACACTAAAAGATGTGGTTGTGAAGAAAGTCTTTCATGAGTCTGAACACATTGGGTTTCGTATCTATTTAACCCACAAGAGACCATTTACCGTGATTCATGTTGTTACCGTACCCGAAGGCTCAGCAGTCTCTCGGGAACTTCCTGATGCTCGCGACCGTTGCCCTAATGAGCCGCTCTACTTAATGTCAGGAACAAAATCAACCGCGTTGATGTCACGTTACAGCATGATAGATGTTGTTGACGCTGCTATGAAGCTAGGTTGGAAAGAAGTGCAGCAACACGGTAAACAGTTGCTGTTTATTGCCGATGTAAAACTTAATCAATAGTGAGGTGGAACCGTGTACCGATTAATAGAAATGCGAAAAGACGTTTGGTTGGAAAACCTCGTCGATGGGGAGCTTGAGGGAATAGAGCTTTCCTTACCAGAAAGAGCGGACACGGTATTAGCCTTTCTGATAAAACAGGCAGCGAATGAACCTGTGGGGATTTTCGACGTGGATTACAAAGATCCGCGTGGAATTCATTTACGTAGCATCTGTTGTAGTTTGGAGAACTTGACGGCAAGTCCTTTCTTAAATTACGCAAAACGTAAACTCCAGCCAGGGCAACATCTCTGGGTAGTTCTAGCGCCAGATACACGCATTATACGTGACGACCTGACTGCGTATGTCCAAGCAACGAAAGTCAGTTTGTACAATCCTAATGCGGATCGTACCGATATGCCGTTTACAATCACCTTAGAAGACGATGGAACGCAAGAGGGTATTGAGGCAATTACGGAATTAGTAAACTCTTATCCGGTAGCGTCTATTGAGTTAGAAAACCCAAACCGATTACCGTTGGGTGATTTACTCGAATGGATTGAGTTGAATACCGAGTTCCTCATTAACTCCCGGCAGTACCGGTTCGATGTATAACATCGGTGGGGGTGGTAAACCCCCACCTTTTATTTTTTGTTCATTAATATTAAAAATAATTTCAGATATATATTACTTAGGTGAGAGTTATGATTAACTCTTTATACATTAACGCCATAAAGGAGCAAAACAATGAAATTTTTTACTTCCCTTTTAACCATCCTTTTAACGCTGGGTCTCAATAATGCTTACGCGGCAATCAACAGCTGGGAACAAATCCAGACTCCAGACCAAGCCATCTACGAAATTGAAGACACTGAAGGCAATAGCCTCTCTATCAATTGTAGTACAGAAACCGCTAATCGTAAATTTTACGGGCACGCTGTTTGGTATTACGGAGAACCGGCCGGGGCAACAAACGCTGAGGATAACGCGCTCGATATTGTCGTAGATGGTAAAAAATACCGTATCCCTACCATCGACGGTAGCGACCGTTCAGAACAAGCCTGGACGGATTTCATTAAAGCAGTTGGTGGGGCAAAGCATTTTAGCTTGCTTATTAACGATAGCGTGGCAGCAGGGTTTACCGTAGAAGGCGAACGCCTTAACGAAACGTTTTTCCAGAACTGTGGACACAGCCGTCCTAACAAATAAGTATTAATCTTTTTTAGAGTGCGTGAAAATGAATATCAGAACTATACTTTATACTATCATTATTTTCTGTGCGGTCGGAATTACTGGCACTTATGCTTTCGGTGATTCGGATGTCCGCTATTACGAACCGGCTCCTGACTCACCGATTATCAACCCGGATGAAACGCCTACGTTAATGCGCAGTTTCGGTAAACTGCAAGTTTATCGTTTAGTGCGTGGTGAAACGTGTACGGGATTACTCATTGCTGACACCCGTGCACAAGTCTACCAACGTCTAACCGATATTGCTTGCGAACAACCAAAGGTAATGTCAGTTAGTATCCATCCGTTATCCGTCGGTAATTATACCGCTGTGGACTTCTTTCATAATGCCGAATTAATTGGCCGGGTCACTTTAAATCGTCCTGCCGAATAATCTAAAGGAGTAGTTATAATGAAACGTTTACATACACTGATGTTCTTTCTGGTTTTCTTGTTTATCGGTGCCACACCAACTGTAGATGCGGCCTCCGTAGACGAATTGCTTACCTGCGATGGAAACGCTTGGGAAGGTCAGCCAAATGCGTGCCCGAACATCAACGACTTGTACGATACCGATAAGTCGTTTAAAGCCATTGTTGATAAAACACTAGACCCTGTGGGACTGGATGGTATGTTCGGCTCTAAAGGTTACATGGATGGCCCTGGCGGTAACATGTATCCGGTAAACATCAACAACAAAATCTGGATTGAAAGTGGTGGTTGTAAAGCTAACGCTTGTGGCTGGGAATATATCGTAACGCTATACAACCCACACACCAAGAAACTTGTCGGTTATTACTACAACATCGACCCCGGTTATCTGATTTGGTTCGGTGATATCGGTGTTGCTGAATTCGCTTACCTGGTTAAGAAATACGCAGAACAATCTAAATACTAAGGACTTCTATCATGAAAACTATCATCAATACTCTTCTCATTGCAATTGCTGTTCTGTTCTCTGTTAACGCTATAGCAAAAACAACACAGTTACCAGACGGTATTAAATACGTCAACAGTACCGATGATTTCTACTGTACAGAAATTGACGGCCTGTACTGCCAGGCGAAGAACCTGTTTAAATACAAAGGCAGCAGATACGTGTTCATCGTTGAGCAAGGTGGTGCCTGGTGCTACGACAGCCCGATGTCCGTACTCAATCTTGAAACGTGGAAGGCTCAACGTCTCGAATACAACGACAAACAGTTGTGCTCAGGCAATAACAAACCATTCTTCAAAGTCGTAGATGGCGTGCCAATGGTAGGAATATTAGACACTTCGGAAAAACCTATCGTTGTGGCTATGGATAAACTTAAAATTTAAGGAGCAACTCATGCGTCTCGTCTGCGTTTTAGCATTCTTCTTCTCCCTGAGTGTAGCAGCATCTACTCACGTTAACGATTTACTGCTAACCCCAAACAACAATACCGATTACCAGTACAATCCTCCGGGGTTTGAAGTTTGTGAAGTCGGTGAAACAATCTGCCAAGAAGTCGGCGCAGACGGGCGCTATATTCTGGTAAAAGCTGATGGTGGAACAATGTGTCCCGCAGGTTATTACTTTCTGCTCGATTCCGTCGCAAAAGAGGTTCTTCCAATCACCACGAAAACGTGCGACCCTACTGTTGTCTTAACTCTCGCTAAAAGCAAATCTCGCGACCGTTATCTGATCGTTATCGAAGAACGGGGCAAGATGGCTGGTGCTATCGAATTAGATCATTGAGTGTAGTCTTGACCCCGGTACGTCCGGGGTCCTTTTTACGACATGTTTTACCTAAAGGAGTATTAAAATGCAATTATCTAACGTTTACCAAGCTGCGCAATTTCATCATGACCTGTCGGCTAAACCTGAACAAATTCGCCACAACTTAACGGTGGCCTGGAAACTACTGCGTATCGCCGAAGCCTCACGTATTAACGATCAGTCGACGATTATCGAAACGGTGCGCACATTACATCCAGTCGACCTGGAAACAATCTGGACATTTGACTTAACCCGAATTTATCACCGTCGTTTTAATGCGGCGGTTGATGCAATCCGGCCTTACTTTCACCACCTGCGAACAACACGCGAAAATGACACCGCACTTGAATGGGTGTTGGTACAAAGCGTATGGTGTGACTACATTTATCTCCTTTCTTTAGAGACGGGTGAATGTATTGTTGCTAACGAAGTTTTTTCAAGTAACGCAGAAATGTATCGTTCCTTCGCGACGATTAAAGGTGAAACGCAGCCTATTTTATCACTCACGCACTTAGGGCTATAATTAGCCCGGCCCCGTTTACTCGGGGCTTCTTTTTTTGATCTAAAAGGAAAGACCAGATGAACGAAATTACATTAGTTCGTTTTCTTGAAGCGATGCAAAATGCAGAGCGCTTTTCGCACACGCCTTTATTCATTGACTTAATGGAAGAAGAAGTAGAGGGCTTCCTGGCGTACCCACGCTTACGGGAATATTTTAAACGCAAAACGCCGACCGCTTACGAAAAGTTGGTTTACGCGCTTGAAAACAGTACAACGTTGTTGACGTCACCTTTCAAGGCGCTGGAGGCTTTAGACCCAGCCGGTACCACAAGCATCCCACAACGTGTTGTGTTCTACTATATCGACCACGATCGAATTAAAGCCGACGTTGTTAACTGGATCTCTGAAAATGCAGTTCCTGAAACGCGCACTTTTAATCTCTGTCCTGTAGAAGAAGGGTGGAAGGTCGGTAACCACTATTCTTACCCGTACCAATCCATTAAATCGCCGTTTTTATATCCGGTTTATCTGGATGATGTTACACCTGGAAATTGTATTCCGGTAACAAATCTGATCTGTGCGTTGACAATGGAAGTCTTAGCCACAAAGGCGGGACAAGTTTGGGTAGAAAACGCGAAGAACATTGATTATTGGACTTCAATGGGTTATCAGCTGTACACCAAATAACGTTAGGGAGAACCTTCGGGTTCTCCCTTTCTTTATTTTTTTCTTTTTACACCACACTCCGTCTTTATGGAGGTGGGTATGCTAAAAGTTGAACGCATTATACTCAAAGGTTTTACGGGGATGGGGTTACATGAAATTGAAACCTTCGATTTCACTATCCAGTCTCCAACAACAATTATCCTGGGTGGGAACGGCTGCGGGAAAACCAGTCTACTGTCTGTGTTCTTACCCTTAGCACCAGCTAAAACTGAATTCAGGGACGGCGGTTCTTACACGAATTACTGTTTAGTCGGCGATCAACGCTATCGATTCAAAGTTGCCCGTAAAGGCAACTCTTTGGTTTGTGATATTGAGAACCTGACCACGGGGGCAAAGATCGTCGAGCAAGGTAATGCGAAAGTCTACAACTCCCGTGTTGAAGAAATCACGGGTATTACGAAAGAAATTAAAGAACTATTAAATGGTGAGGTGTTGTTAACTGACGCGGGAACCGAACTACGCCGCAAGTGGTTTTACCGTTTAAGTACCTCTGACCTCACTTACGCGTTAGGGTTTTATCAACGTTTGCGTAAAAATCTTACTGCCTTAAATGGGGGTATTGAAATCACCAGCCGTAAGATCGCCGAATTACGGACGCGTGTTATTGAGAACGAGGAAGAACGTCAGCAATTAGCGACGAGATTAAAAGGTTTGGAATCGGATTTACGTGAACTGAACCGAGAAATCGAACAGTTGCCAGGATTAAATCGTGCCGTCACAATCGAAACAATCCAAGCGTTATTAAACGGCTTGGGTCCAACCATCGACGCAATATTGCAGCATCGTGGTGGGCTGCCTACTGATGAACAGATACTGGTCGCCCGACAAAATGAAGCGACAGCCCGCGAAGCCGTCGTTTCTACCGAAACAGAGGTATCGATGTTGAATAAAGACTTGTCGTTATTGATGGATGAGTCAACACGGCAAGACTACCTGATGCGGAATCACGAAGGTCTCAAGAATACACTGGCGCGTTTACGTGAGTTACTTAGCAAATGGGACACCGAGCATCTCTTTCCGGGTCTATTTAACGATAACGTCAATTTAGACCAACTTCGTGCGGCTACCGATGCGCGTGTCTGGGGACAACGGTTAGGAACAACACTGGACGCAATTCATTCAACCGAAAAACTCAATGTTTTGGAAGAACGGCTTCTGGTGATGGATCAAAAAACCGCAGGATTGCGGGATAGACTCCAGCGAGTGGAGAACGTTTTACAGAATTTAAACCACGAACGTAATCACTACTTAGAAACAGCAGAAGTGGATTGCCCGCAGTGCCGGTTTAAGTTTCGACCAGGCGTTACGCGTTCTTTACCTGAACTTGAGTCTTCGATTCGCGGACAACAACAACAGCGCACGGAACTGCAAACGGAGTTAGAGGCCTTATTACGCGATCGTGTTGAATTAGAATCTGATGTAACTTATATGCGGCAGGTTCGTGAGATTGTACTGACGTATTCAAAGGACCCTGTTTTGAGTATGTTCTTTAAGCGTTTGCAAGAACGTAACGTTTTCACAGAATCACGCGAGCAGTTCGGGAGTCTATGCGCAGCGTTTGACAGTGAGCTGTACTCTGCTATTGAGTACCATGAAACCCGTCAACGGCTAGTGAAAGCGGAAAAAGAATGGCAGGATGCCGTGGCGGCCGTTGGTAACGTCGATGGTGCTTTACAACAGAAAATCGCTTTCCAACAGTCACGATTAGGTAAAGCCACAGAAATGCTCTCAATGCGTCGTAGAGAGCACGAACTGGCTAACACGACACTTACCTATCTAGTGAATGTTAAACGTGCTGTAGATGATTTCAGCGCGTTATTCGAACGGTTAGAGAGTGATGTTAAGGTTACGTTGACAAATACGGTCGTCGAGGAACTCTTACGTACACGAGAAGGGAAGCTGGATGCTTTTACAACCGCACGCGAACGTTATCGTCAGATGGAAAATGAATTGAACCAGCTCAACAGTTTGGAACGTGAACTTGCGGACTTACAAGCTCAGCAGTTTAACAACAAATTGATGATTCAGGCGTTCTCACCAGAAAAAGGTGTACTCAGAAAGTATTTTTACAATGCTATCGTCAGAATCACAGAGTTAATGACGCGTTATATCGAACAGGTCTGGACGTACCCCATGCGTGTTATGCCTTGTGATCTCACTGACGGCGATTTGGATTATACTTTTCCTGTCCAGCTAAAAACGCATCCTGAGCCTGTTCCTGACGTGCGTAAAGGGTCTAAGGCGCAGCGTGCGATATTTAATCTGATGTTCAGGCTGACTGCGTACAAAGCGCTGAAGTTGCATCAGTTTCCGTTGCTTTTGGATGAGCCTTCGGAAGGCATGGATGAGGAACACCGTAACAACCTGGTCGGTTTTATTAAAACGTTAGCAAACTCGGGAGAATTTTCACAACTGTTGGTAGTCTCCCACGAAGCCGAGGTTCATTCTAAACTTAATGAAGCATCGTACTGTGTCATCGAACCGGAAGGGGTGACATTGCCTGCGGTGTATAACGAAGGAGTAAAAATTGTTTATGCAAACTGATTGGTTCCGTCGTATTGTGGATGCGGCAGGGTTTGGCTTCATGTCCATTCTAGCGGTTCTTTATGTCATGTTTTGTGTGGTGATGATTTTATGGGTAGTTTCATCTTATCTGATTAAACTATCGTGGGGTTCAATTTGGCGTCAACGCGAATGCGAATGGCGGAATTAGGAGAGGGAATATGGTTGTAGGGGTTCTGTTAACACTTGGCTCGTTGTGGTTAATTGGTAAAGGTTTAAACTGGCTGATTAAACGTCACCGTTGGGCGTTCGAAGATTAACCACCCAAATAATCCAGAAGATACCCTCCGGTGTGAGGGTATTGACAGGAGCAGAAAATGACCACGATAAACGCTACGAATGTAGCGATATCCGCACTATACGACGCGGAACTTTCATGGGGTGGGTTAATAATCACCACAGCCATATTAGCCGCTGCGGCTTTCGTCATCACGCGTTGGTTTTAATTTTACTTTTTTGCGTCTCTAAGGTTTGCAAATGGAAATTTATTTGTTGAACGCATCTTCTAAAGTCGGTGAGCGACAAGCTGCCGATTTACTCAAACTGCACTACCGTTACTTAGACCACCAGGCCACGTTACTGAAAATCAAAACGTCGGTACCGAAATTAAAAGCTCGGCAACTGATCGAAGGTAACTGCATAGTTCTGGTGTACCTGGACGATGTCGCGGTAGGATACTGTAGTTATCGGAATCGTAACGGTTCACTTAAGATACGTTCGGTATACGTGCTCCCAGACTATCGTCAACGGGGTGTAATGAAAGAGATTTTCAAAGCAATTGCAGCTGATGAGGTTTTCGGCGAGATTGTTACTGGCATGTATGCGAAATGTAAAGAAGCAAAAGAGTATTTCATCCGACGCGGCTATCAAGCGGTTTACTCACACGATCGTGAGTGGGTCGATTTTAGCAAAACATTCTAAAAACAATAAAGCTCTCTTGGCGTACCTCACTATGAGTGTGAGAAATTTACGTCAGGAGAGCTAATTATGTTAAAATCGTACGGAGTGGGTGGTTTGGATACGAGTATTTGTTGGAAAGAATACGAACGTGCGAAAGCGTTCTTACAGCATCCCAATGTGGGGACAATAGGTAAGGTCTGTTTCGGCAAACCTTCACTGACGGCTTGTATCCAAGGGGCTTTAGGGACGTTGCCACCCGAATCACATTTCGAGACTGAGGAGAATTTGAATGTTCACAGAGAACCCATCAATTTACGGTATACCGCTGAATGAATTTGACATTCTACAAATTTGTTATCAGTGCGGTGACTTCGGTAAGACGCAGGTAACACCGCTAGTTAAGCTTTTAGGTTACTTGCCTGAAATCGAATTGCCTTTTGTTAAACCTAGTTTAGTTCGTCGCGCATCGTGTCGTGAAGCTTATTTGCTCTGGAAACACAACATTTCAGTAGAGAAGGTCTGGGACCGTATGAACGATCATCAGTTCCGTGAACAAGTCGTACACACGCTTAACTTGGCACTGACTATGCAACGCCTGGGTTTACAACACGAAGGTTTAGAAGCGGCGGTCAAGCAATGGATTACGAAAAATCGATAATGGGTAAAACATATATCGCTATACTTGTCGAGCTATCAATCGGCGGTACACGTTTTAATTCTACACATCAACTTCGGTCGTTTCGTTATGTTAACGGTACGTAAAGAATCTGAAATTGGTAACGATCTTTTTAATGCACCCGAAGACTATAAAGTCGTTACCATTAACTGCGTAGGAGCGATGGGTCGCGGTATTGCACTCGCGTGTCGAGAACGCTACCCCGACCTTTATCAGGATTATCGTAAGCGGTGTCGTGAAGACGAAATTAAGATTGGAAGCGTTTACGTTTACTCTGATGAAAAGTGTATCTTGCTCCCCACGAAAACCCATTGGCGTTTAAAGTCCCAGGTTTCTTATGTTACTGCGGGCATTACCGCACTAGCAGACTGTGTTGAGGATCTGAATACCAGCGTTGCTATCCCTCCACTGGGGATGGCAAATGGGTGGTTAGATTCCTGGGAAAGACAAGAAATCTTTTTGTGGCTTTACAAAAAACTTGAACCGAGGAGACAACACTACACGTTATACTTACCCGATAGTTTGTACCGAGAAGCAGAGTCATTAATTCCAAACTCTTTTAAATAGATATTATCATTAGGGCACACAACAAAGGAGTATTAGCTGTCCGCGCCGTCATTTCGTCTTACGGAATACGGAAATGTATAAATCCAACTGGAGAAACAAAATGTTTCGTATCTTCTTTCTTTTACTGGTAACACTTTTCGCGTTTAACGCACAGGCGTCAACATCAACGCCGCAATCTAAGCATCAGCGTGAGTTTACACAAATCCAACATCGGTTCGAAAAAGTCAGCCCGTTAATTGTGGAAATCTCTCGAAAGCAAGGCGTTGATCCTAAACTGATGATTACGCTGATTTATCGTGAATCGCGTTTTGATCCCAAGGCTTACAACAAAAGCTCACGAGCGCACAGCCTGGTACAGATGCTTCCAAGTACCAAGCGTAATCTGCTAAGGCTTTATGGAAAAGAATTAGGTCTTAGTCAGAACGCCGATTTGTATAATCCGCGTAATGCTGTTTTGCTGGCTGCCGCGTATGTTAAACATCTTGAGAAGGGGTTAACCAAACGACTCAAACGCAAGCCCACCATGGCTGAAGTTGCGTTAGCTTACCACTGGGGTGAAAGTGGCGCTCACACGCGAATCAAAAGCAAATCTCGAGCAGCACAACGAGAAATGGCAGGCTTTATGAAAGACGCCGCGTTCTATAGCGCGAAAATCGATGTGCCTGTTGTTGTGGGCTCGGCCCCACGTCAGCTTGCGTTTGCGAAGAAAACACCACGTCAGATTCAATTGGCGGAAGTTAGTAAAATTTGGGATACGATAAACACGAGTTTTCCAATCAATAGAGGAGTTACCCTTTGAGCATCGTAGTAACCGATTGGTATAAAGGCATTACAAAAGCCGCACAATTGACCGCGAAAGACGTTTACAGTATCGTCCGAAGCAGTATCGAAGACGAGATTAAGTCGGATGAAGAATTCGCAGAGAAACACGAATTTTACGATGCTTTACCCACAGCATTCGGTGATGACGAAGAAGAAGGTTTAGAGTTTGACTGGAATGTCAACCTTGCCTTGTTGTGGATTTGTGGTTTACGACCAACGGTAAAAGAAACCGAAGAAGGGAAAGTCTTGCTTTGGAATTTTACCGGACAGTATAACCGTAGTTTAGTCTTTAAACAGGCGTATATGGACGCTACTGTAGAACTTCAAAATCTACTGCTTGGTGAAAACACATATTGCCAGCGTAGTTTTTTAACGATTCTGGAAAAACTTGTGACGACACACAAAGTCTGGCGTAAAGAAGATGCCCCAGAACACATGTTCATTTTAGAGTACGCTGTCATTCCAAATCAGCCGTTCTTCTAACCTTTACCCCTTACCCTTTACGGAGTAAGGGGTACTTTTATTTTCATTCCCTAAAGGAGCAGAGTTATGATAAAATTCATTTGGCGTTATCCAACGCGTTTTTGGTTTGTGGTACTTGAACTATGTATGATTCTTGTAGCAGTTACTTTTGTCGATGCACCTGCCTCACAGTTGACCATTTTCTGTCTATTCGTGACTGTTCCTGTATGGGTTATTGCGAAGGCTACTAAGTTCCTCATGGTGAGTTGGGCGAATTATACGTGTCCGTATAAGCCTAAACAAATCATGAAATGGCTGATGTATATTGAAGAACGTTTACCGGCGCAACATAAATTATTGGGCTGGTCGTCAATGTTGGATATTGCGCTAGAAACCAATGCAAAGTTCCCCGGTGCGAAAAATCCGTATTTGTTGATGGCGGTAATTGTTGCACAACAAAAACTGGTAGGCGATCGTTGGTTGCCAGAAGAAGCGAAAGCGTATATCCGTAAACATCCAAAAGCTTTTTACTCGGTAGGGCAATGGCGTAACTTGCCGTTATTTTAACTTTTTTACATAACCCTTAATTGATTTGAACAAACCTAAAAGAGGACTATTAAAATGACTTTTCCATCTGAAGTAATTTACGAACTGGCTAACACTCTACGTCGTCGTTATAACTACCATATGCTGCAAACCAGCGTAGGTGCAACCGCTGCCTTTCTGCGCAACCATTTCCTAGGCAGTAATCAGTCTTCAATTACGCAAGAAGCGATTTTCTCTATCGATCGTACCACCAAAATTCTTCCAATCGACAATGCAATTGCGGTTCAAAATGGGGATATGTTCAACTTCTCCATGGGAATGCGGCATACATCCGTTACTGTTGACCCAAGCGTAGGGATCGAACATTCTTTCATGCACAACCCGTATCCTCTCCCGGATAACTGGTTCGTTGTTGTGGAACAAGGGGTGAATCAGTACGAAGTTGTTGCGGCACCCGACGAGTCTTTCTTTGACTTGGGGCAGATTTCGCGCCGCCTGGAAATTGCTCTCGAGCTTCGCCAAGGCAATATCGGATTAAATGGGGGCGTCGTCTACTTCATCCTGAGCAACTGGGCGCATGTGAGCTACGTCCTGAGAAAAGCTGACGCAACGTTCCACGCAACAGAAGTAAATTACCTCTCCGCTGAGAATGAAGATCAAGACGAAGAAGAAACCGTCCCTGGTACAGAAGTCGCCGTCTGTGAAGACTACGATGATCTGAAATCTGTACTCGTTAAGCGTGATGTTTTCGAATCGTTAAACCTGGATTTCCCTGGTGACGAAAATGAAATATCTGTAGCTGACCTGGTAGAAGCGTTATGCCAGAAAGACCAAGCTAATGAGATCAGTGACGAAGAAGCGGAACTCTTCCAAGTTCAACAACTCGTCAGCAAGGTTATCGGGGGGCAGGATATCGTTGACACCCTTATGGCTTTACCAGCGAAGAAACGAACTCAGAAGTACATTCGTGAACTGGTTCTTAAAAACCTGGGTCAAGCCAAAAAGTAATTTAAGTCCCCTACTCCTCCGGGAGTAGGGTTATTCTTTTTCCATCTTAGGAGTATTAAAATGTTTCCATCATCTGAATATTTAACCCACCTGGCTTATGGTATTCGCCGTGGTTCTGTTTTCCGTACACGTTTAAAGGATATAAATTTCCTGGCTAATTTCTTATTTGACCGTTTGGGAGACGGCAATAGCGTTTACAAAAAGATCACCACAACACAACTTTATTCCCTTATAGCAGCGTCTGAAATTGTACCCACAGATATTTGGCGATTCAAACGGTATTGCGAGGAAATTACAATCAGTTTTCTTGATCATTCTCCGATTACCGTTGAAATCGTCGATCGCGTAGACATTAATAGTGAAGTATCAGGTTGGAAGATTCTGTTCGATTGTGACAATCGTTATGCGGTACTTGGTTCCTCCGATGAGCGTGATTTCCCATTCGACAAACCCTACTATTACCTTAGCGAGGATGATTTCCCGGATAAAGAATCCAATATCTATTTAAACGGGGATACCGTTTACTTCATTTTTCGTACTTGGGACGATGTTGCTGCAATGATTGCTCAAGGCGTCATCGATTACCGTAAACTAGAAGTCGACATTTAAAATAAAAGCTACCCTACTCCTTCGGGAGTAGGGTAATCTTTTTAGTTAACTAACCCGTTAGCTTTAAGAATCTCTAACATTTGGTTGTTTAACTCTTTTAATTTTTTGTTTTCTTCTGTCAACGCAGCAACTTTCTCACCCAACGGAATAGACTCACGAATTTTATTTTTTCGTGCCGCTTCCATCTGCAAGTGTTGTTCCTCTGTTACCTTCCCCTCATACTCGAGCGTTGTAATCTCAACTTTCGGCTCAATCCCCAGTGTATGCGTGAGAATATCTGAAACGTCTTTTGTTATAGACGACACTTTCACGTAATCTGGTACCAGTGCCAAATCTACCACTAACACATTTCGTTGATACGTGATACCGGATAAACCTGGGTATGATTCCAGGTAGGTGTCGGGTATGTATACAACCTGACCATCGCGTGATTTAAATGTCAGTATCGACGCACTAACATTCGCATCTGCTAAATATTCTTCACGCCCTAGCCCTACTGGCTGGTAATACGAGTTATAAACATCAATATTCTGACGTACTAAATCTGGGAAGGTACGTGACGCTTCTACCGTATAAATGACGGTCTCGGCTAAAGTAAACGGTGTTTTTACTCTAAACAGACCCGTGGTGTTGACTGGTACCTGAAGTGGTAAACGCGTAGCCATTCATTACTCCTCGTCTAACTCGGTGTACCATTTCGCTTTCCGAGACAGGATTCGATATTCTACGTTGTCGTATTCGAACACCCAGAAGTAGTTGTCAGGGTCAGCCTCATCGACCAGTTTTACAACATCTAAGCTGGTTTGATACGGGTGGTACTCTTCCGCAGCAATAAGTGCCTGGAAGAATAACGCCAACCATTCGGTTGTTGATTTCGACATACGCGCAATATCAGGGTTAGTCGTCGCAATTAACGCATAATCCGGGATAGTTTCGTGTAAGGTCGCTTTCCGTGTATCGTTTTCCGGCCCACTGATTACAACACAGTTTAATGATTTATAAACTGTTGGTAAGTCAGTTACGTCTGTTGTAGGTTTACTGATCGTTTTAGTATTTCTTTCTGCTACCGTCTGGTCTGCCCATTCTCCAAACCGACTGATAGCTTTGACCCAGAAATCATATGGAAGGATGGGGGAATAAAGCGCCGCCACATCTTCCTCATTGGGTATCCCACGAATTTTCCATCCAGGGACAATTGTAAATTTCGTGGTAGTGAAAATTTCGGGAAATACTTTTACCCCGATAGGGACAGTAAAGCTAGAATTAGCGAGAATGTGTTCTCGCAACGCCTGCTTTATTTTCGTTGGGTTTTTTCCCGCACGTCCGTAGATAATAACCGACATTGGGACAACTAGGGTAGACTCGTAGTTTTCTTGATCGTGCCAAGTATAGTAGTTGGTTTGGATAGCGGTATAAGGAAACCCTGCCATTAACTCATTGATTTTCTTATGGTGTTCGGTAAGGTTAAACCCTTCCATCGCCTTTTCAACGACTGACTTGGTCGACAAAAATGTGTCGATTGGTGAAATCGGCATCTGTACTTCGATTTCGTACCCTGTGTAATCTTGATCGAAGTCTTCATCCGAGAACCAAACAATGATCTGATTATCTACATCAGTGTCATCTTGTACTTGATCTGCCGTTACTTCATATTTCCAGCTCACCCAACGTGGGAACCAGTTACTGTTCGTCTGGATCATCGCACCAGACTGAACACCAGAAATGGTTGATTGGAATTGGCCTAGTAATAGGCGCTGGAATTCAAGTTCGTCATTTCTCAGATTACCCAAGATGGCTTGCTGGTAAATCCATTGAGAAACGGTTAGAATATGATCAGAAAACTCGGCTGGCACAACAACCGTCTGTTTTTCTCGTTTAGACGTAAAAGTCACCAATTGTACTTGCAAATTGGTTTTAGTAAACGTCTGTTTACTCTTCGCGTACGAGAGTGTCAAATCCGACAGCTCGCCCACCGGAGCGGTGACGCCGTCCTGATTGTCAAACAGTGCCGGTATCTGAATAAAACCTTGTAAGTCTAACATAATTAAAAATACTCCGAGGTGAGCAATGGGTTCATTTTTTAAAGTGCTTCCGTTCTTCCTTCAGATGTTAATGGAAGCATTTAAACCAGGAGAAGGAGAAAACGTATCAAGAGCAAGCAAGATAATGACTTTAATCATCACGATCTTGTTGTCGTATTCTGGCTTTGTCTCCTACGCCTATGTACAACAGTTTCACGCGCTCGTTGCAGTGCAGTCTCATGACACGTATATGTCGCAGTCTTACCAAGAGATGAAACAAGATCGAGATAAACTAAAAGAAGATAATGGGAAGTTATACGACAGACTCTTCGTTTGCCTCGGCCAGAAACCGCCATATGAAAGCACGTTTAATTCATCGAAAGTGAGCGGTACAACGAAGGATCTGTCCTCGACAAAACCAGAAACTCCTGTTAATCCAGCTTCAACACCAGAACAACGTAAAGAGGCTTCGGCGAGACCTGTTGGTAATTTAAACGCGAACAGTTTTCGACAGGAGATCATAAAGACGCTATCGTCTTCTAAGGAGTGATTGATGAAAATGCTATTATTCATCATGGTAGTGTTCGTGGGGTTGGTGAGTAATAGCTACGGTGACGAAGTTAAACGTCCAGCTTATAGACCACTGGAACTTCCTCCTGAACCACCAATAATGCTGAATTGGAAAATTGACAAAAATGCAATGCGTGAGTATGTTGCAGATGTCAACACCTATGCTTATTACGTTTATGTCTACACACGAAATTTAAACCAGCAAGCCGCTAAACGTGGCTGGAGTCCACCGATGTTGGCTCCGCTTTGTGAACGCTATGAGTTACCGAAATTACACGTTGTGCCTGAGCGCATGTCTCTTGATGAGGGTTCTTTAACAGCCCAAGAGATTAGCCGTGATTTATCGCGTAAACTCAATAATTTGTTATGGAATTACCGTTCCGACCGTCAGGCACTGCTCGATTCGTATAACCAATACTTGACATCGTGTTTGTACTGACACACCCTCCTGTACCCTTCGTGGTACAGGAGGGCCTTTCTTTTTAACGTTTATGACTATTTTAATGTAGACTAACAGGAGAATTCAACATGACTTACCCAAAAATTATCACCCCGTATACACCGACGTTAGTTATCGGTGCCGATGCAGAAACCAAATCGTTACGCCCTGACGCTTATCTGTTAAGTGCAGGTTTAGTGGCTTTTGACGTTCCTACGTTGAAAATGGTTGGTTCCTCATACATCCGTATCGACCCTAACGATCCTAAAGCAAAAGCTATTTTCCACGAAGACCCACAAACGGTGGGATGGTGGGAAGGTAAAGGCGAGCCTGAATACGCACCATCTCGTGAAGCGTATGAAGAAGCCTGGGGTGGAACAACAGCATTGCCTGATGCTCTGTGGGCGATGCAAAAATGGCTCGGGGAGATTACCGCAAAACATGAGTTTGTTATTACCATGCGTGGTCCTGACTTCGATGCGCCGATTTTCATGAACGCTTTCGCACAGTGCGATATTCCGCCCGGGAAGTTCCGTAAATTTAGTGCACTGGATAGCGATCGCACCGCAGAGCGTTTAGCCTTTGCGTTTGGTTTCGAACCTGACTTAACTGTAGAGCAAATTTACTGGACGCGCGGTAAGCCCGCTTTTGAGCACCATGCAATGTGGGATGCAGCAAAAGAAGCCTACACTACGGCACGTATTTATCACCTCGCTTTGGTCACCCGCCAATACGGGTTTGAACGCGCCAAAGCCTGTCACGAAGAACTGAAAACGGGCGAGTATGTTGCGCCGCAAATTCGTGATCAATTAACCAGGGATTAAGAATGAAGAACGTTGATGTTGCAGTAATTTACACGGATGGTAGCCATTTGACCTCCCCGCTCGGTACAGGATCGGGGATTCATGGATACTTATTTAATCGTGAGGCGATTGAGGATGGTCGGGTTTACCGCCATCCTTCTATTCCTGAGGGGATTACGACGTCAGGATACCGCCAGATAAACAAGGATGAAAAACTTCCACCTTTACCAGAAACCGTGGAATTTATCGACGGTGTTGTTCCTGTACCAAAAATGTCACACTCTGACGTTGCAGAACTCGTGGCTTTCCTGACCGTCTTCGAACACGCCCCCTTCGTTGCTAAAAACTATGTTATCTATATCGACGCATCTTACGTTGTCAACACGTATAACGATTGGATTGATGGTTGGGCAGCACGCGGTTGGCGTCGTGCGGACGGTACACCCATTGCGAATTTGGAATTAATCCAACGGATGTGGGAGGTTAAACAGCGGTTAAAGAAAGAAGGGAAAGGCGTTCGTGTCCTTAAAATTAAAGGTCACTCAGGACGTTATGGAAACGAGCGTGCTGACGAGTTAGCACGGAAAGGTTCAAGTATTTCGGCTCGAGGTGAGGGGCTAGACTATACACCGTATTGGTCAAAAGACGAGATGCCTGAGGAAGATCAGCAACCAGAAGTTGTTGGTGAAGGTCTCAATTTGTCCGCTTTTCCCGATATCTGTGTTACGAAGTTCTGTTACCCGATGGTGAACGAACCCCACCCCACCGTCACGGTTAACGGTAATAAACTTTATTACATGTTCGGTGGGAACCATGCAAAACAGAAGGACGATATTGTCTTCGTTGGTAAGTACATTCCAGACGCACAATTCTGCGTAATGTTTACCAAAGAACCATGGGATAACGTATACGAGTTGGTAAATACCCACTCTGCGAAAGCATGGGAAGGGGTGCCCCGTTTACGTCAATTTGATCCTATCGCCGTTGTTTTTAACTTATTCGTAAAGCGTAAAAAGTTCGCAGAAGCCGCAGCTAATGGCATTCCTATCGATCGGATGCATTTTAGCGAAGACAAAAACCTGTGGATGTTTGAAGATCTTTCGATTACACGAATTCTTCGTCCTGCACTATTGTCTTATCGATGCATTACGATTCGTGATGAGCTTGCGGGTTGGTTACGCGATGCCATGGAGGGGAAAAACTCAGTCGTGATGAACGACATTACTGACCTGCTTTACGATGAGAAAGGTAAGCCGAAGAAAGACTTTTATCGTAACGTAGATAAAGGTTTTGACGTAACTATCCATATCCCTGGTAGCAAAAACAAGGTTAAAACTATCCTTACTCGTGGTATCGACATACCGACGCGTACGGAAATCAACCGTATGAAAGAACCAGAAGGGCGTTTCTACGTGGCGGTACGGCGTCCAGAACGGCAGTATATCGAATACGCGTTAGTCTATATCGGGGAAAAATATCATGGGTTGTGGTGCGGCTATTATTCAAACAAACGAATACTGACGGATAAGGAACTTGAATGCTGATCGTTTATAGTGAGGTCTTGTCAAAAGCCCCCCGGTTTTTACAAACTCACTTTATGTATAACGCACGGCAGTATTGGGGCTTTAAAGCCCCTTACTCCGAAGATTGGGAAGTTGTGGAAAAGTTAGCATTTGTGTTTTCTCTTTCGTTGTTGTGGGAGATCATTGCACTATACAATGCGGGTTGTGATATCCCGGAGAACGGCTTTTTCCAACAACACCTATTCCAAAAATTCACAGCATCGGTAGAAAATCATGAAGTACGCAAGGAGTGTATTGGCTACGCAGAGCATTCTGAAGAATTGAGAAAGATTTCCAAATTAGTTATCACGCGGACATGGGCTGAATTCGAAACTTACCCCGAAAAAATAATTTGGTTTAATCGTGAACAGTTTATTAAAGAGGCAGCCAGTCAACATCCCGTTCGATTAATCGTGTTAAAGCCATCCGATCTTGCCTTACGCCGCACCTATTCGTCTCCAGAGGAAATCATTTTTTCCTCTGGAACAACAGATTATGGTATTTTTAAACAAGGCGATTCCTGGATTCTTCCGCACGACTTAGACCGCTATTTGCTCAGTAGCGATCAAATACATTCGGGTTATGACTCACAGGTGAAGGAGTTTACAGTCGATCCTTTTTTCGCTAAAAATATTCTTAGATAGATATTATCCAGGTGTAACACCTTCGGAGTTATTAAAATGCTAAAAGTTTATGTCCCTCAATTACAACGTATCAATCCCTCGTTGTTCGAGGGAATCTTTTATAAAATTTGGCCACAATACTTCAATGAACATTTGAAGGACCTGAAGTGGTCAACCGTACAAGGAGAATTCTTTTATACCGCACAGACTGCCTGCACAAACGTCTTTACTCGCCTTATCTCCGAAGTTATTGAGGCTGTCAATACCAACCGAAACTTTGACCTTCGCGACGTCATAATAGATCTCTCAGGGGTCTTCGATAACTACGATTGTGATGACGCCGTATTCGAGCATTTCTCTTCTGAAGATGTCTGGGAAGCCGTTTATCAATGGCTAGAATACTACGTGAACTTTCTACTCTCTCCAGAGATGTTAGAAAGTTTCAATAAAGCACTCTTCCCCATTTATAACGACTTAATGAACGTTAAACGGACAAAGAACCTCGTCGGTTTCTGGTTTTCGATTTACGATGCCGAAAGCAGATTGTGGGAAAAAGAAATGATTGCTTTTGGTATCGAGCGCGGTGATTACGACGAATTGTATCGAGGCTATTGGCCCTTCGATCATCGTGAAAACAGTTGTCAAGGCAATCCGTACTTGTGGTCTTTTTATTTCTGTAATCAGACTGGTGTTATTTATCTTGAAGACGCTGGCGTACAAATCCCTAACGGTGCTGACGTAACATACTGCCAGTTACGTAAAGACCGTGACGACATCATTTATCAGGGCTATTAACATGAAAATACTTATCGATTTCTCACTCAGCGAGTCACGGGGTAAATTAAACAAACTGTTAAGTGAGATGCGTAGCCGCGTTGCGTTTGAACTGCACGACGCGATAGCAGTACATGAGAACAAGATTTCTGAAGAACACAGTGGGGCCGAAATTACTATCCTGGATTCAGAAGCGATGGTGAATAATCTCATTGAACAGTTAGAACGAAAAATCCATTCGGCCATGACATACCCACATTTAGTGCGGGTAACTGATCCTGATACGGATATTCACCTGATTCTTGAGAAAGCCTTTCTACATGCCGCGCATTACTTACAGAATAATGCTCCAGATACCCTCGACGAGGTATATGTCGCCATATTGCAGCGACAATCTTCAACGACGGATATAATAGACACAACGTGTTGGAGCGATATTCTTACCAACGAAACAATGTCCCGTATCCGGAATATTTTCCTTGAGACACTCGGGTTAGTTGAGAAAATCTGCCATGCTGAGCTCATCTACCTGTCATCAAAATACGGTCAACCTAAAGGAGTATAATCGTGGATATTTTAATTCAGCTTCGTAAGAAAACAACCATTGCCACACCGATAGCGTTAGAGGAGAAAATCTCCGGCGCAGTTGCACGCAAGCTCTGTGGTGCTCACGGCTTTAGCGACCATCAGGAGCGGGTCGTTACTGTCGCCACATTGCACAACTTACGACACACAGTACATTACTGTTTAGTTGACAACGTCACCATCACTCTTGATGATAACGTAAATGTCGACCAACTGCGACGCGAAATTGTCCACAAGATCGAGGCTTACAATAGACGTTTCGAACGGGCATGTACGCGTTTAACTGATGACGAGGCACTACGAAAACGTTTGAAACTTGAAATTGAGTATGCGGCGCAACGTTACGGGATTGGCGGTACCGAACCGTGCCTGACTGAACAAGAAATCACGTTAGCAATCGAGGTTTATACCACTCTCTGCTGCGTCATCCTAAAAGAGACCAACCACGAAATTACAAAAGCGTTGTTAAACACCGCAGACAAACTCTCCCCAATTTTAGGACAGTAAAATGAACGTAAACGCAATCATTAATCTTTCTAATAGCGATATTATCCACGAGTTTCTAAACCACTGCGATCGGACGGAACAATCTATCCGTAACATGTTGGCACCGAAAACTGTGGATGCTATCTGGATGGCTTCGCAAGTAGCGAGTGTTGTTGCGGGCAGATATCGCGTATCCTTAGTGATGTGTCTGGACAATTTCTTCAACCAACCGGGACGTATTACCCAGACAGGTATCGGTAGAAGACTTTATGATGTTCGCATCGGAGCTTTCCATTCGATGATCGCCGACTGGCACAACGGATACATGCCTGGTGCAGTTATACCGTATACCGAACCAGAATGGCGTCGCTTTTATAGCCAAATCTTGGGTAATGAAAGCACGATTCATGAGATGATGACTATTATCAGTGCCGATCAAAACCATCTCGCGTACCAGTTGTGGGAGTGGTTAAAAGCCAACTATCCACAATTTGTTCAAGTCGACTAATAGACACCCTAGCTTCGGCTAGGGTTGTTTTATTTTAACCATTTTAGGAGCATATACCATGAATTATTTCTACAAAGGTAAAAAGGTAAAAGATGTTAAAGACGCTTTCAGACAGATGGGAAAACAGGGCCTAGAAAAGATCATGGAAAAGAATCAAACGAAGGAAAATCCTGTTACGAAATGGATAAAAAAGAATCGTAACCGATTAACTAATACTTTCATCTCCTACGATGACGTTTTAGGACTTAAAGATCCCTATACACTCCATCTACAGTCGTTGGCGTTAGGTTGGTTATACGGCGGCGTCACGTTAATTTCCGACCCAACATTTAAAGAACTTGTTTTCAATACCGCGATGCCTACCAAATTCCCGGAAGAATGGTTAGAGTTTATACCCTCCTGGACAGTGGCGGTTGACATGCCGAATGAGTCAGGAACCTTCTTTCTCGGTTATCGGAAATCTAAGGAAGGAAGGTGTGTTGTCATTGGCACAGATATTAACGCCGAAACACCGAACTGCGTTAAAACCGTTAATCTTTATTCATTACAGTTACGCGATGCGGGAAACGGACTCGTGACTTACGATTATGGTAACGCACTAGATTGTGCACAAAATATCCGCTTCTGGCGAACTCTCGCTGATGCTGCTACGAAGGTGATGTTTCTGTGTACGCTAATCCCGCCTAATTACAGGGAGTCTTTTAATGATATTAAGTTCAAGGAAATCAAAAAGAACGGCAGTATTAGTTACGACGTTAAACCTCGTGAACGCGATGTTAAGATAGATATCACGCCAGGACAAGTGAATTATCTAAAAGGGTTTAACACTGACTTGAAAACCATGCAGGGTATCAAACATGCTAAGGCTGCCCACATCCGTCGCGCACACTGGCGCAGATATTGGGTCGGCCCTAGAAATGGGGAAAGGAAGAGAAAACTTTGTTGGATTCCACCTACATTTGTCCGTGGCTACGTACCCCACAATTAAGCTAAAAGTGTTTAGGAGTATTTAAATGACAACGAATAATAGACTTTACGGGAAAGCGCTAAGACGCATGAGCGAACAAATAGAAAAGGCACACCAAACAATTCACGGATTAGATCAGTGCCGCTTTATTCGGTTCATTAACGAGCATAAACGTCAAATACCCGTAACGTTTATGCCAGTTAAAGATCCGACCTATCGTGAGTATGGCGTTACCGAACAGATTCCCAGACTGATTAAGCAGTCCCTGGGACTAGGATGGCAATACGCTGCTGTTGAAATCATCTCGGATGAAGAACTGATGGCGCTCTTAGCAAAAACTGAGAGACTAAAAAATATCCCGTACTTCTGGATAGAAGCCATCCCTTCATTTACTTTCTCGGTTACTGTAAATCTCGACGAATGTCCGATCACGTTATTTATCGGAAGACGTCTTTACGAAGGTGAAGAAGTTCTCTTTGTGATGTCATGCGAAGAACATGACGAGTCGGTATACATGGAGTTTGAGATTTACACGATCGATAAAAGTAATGATGATTTCGTGGAGTTAAAGCCGCTCCTTACTTCGGTTAAGGAGAATCAGCGACTACTCGACGCGGTCTACATCGGGTTATATCTTTCATCACGAATTAAACGAACTGAGCGCGAGAAAAAAGAATTTCGCGGAAGGTCCATTCGTTATGTTCCTGATACAGAAATTCGCCCACGTAGTGAAGCAGTCGTTTTAGACGTAAGTCCGGTACAATGGGAAGATATAGAGCAGCAACGCAAGGAAGGACACGAGGTTTGTTTGGCGATTTATTGCGCCGCACATATCCGTCGTGCGCATTGGAAGCGTGTATGGTGTGGTAAAATGTCAGAAATGCGCTGGCGCGAATGGCGATGGATAGCGCCGAGTTACATTTCTGGATTTTATCGTGGGAAATAAATAGTTTACCCCTAGACCACACGGTCTAGGGGTAACTTTACTTTTTTATTTTTTGTTTGCCTTAAGCGCTTTTAAGCGTTCGGCAGTAACGTTCAGGCATTCGATTAACTCGTTCACCTGTTTCATGAACAAACCAAACAGTTCAACCCAATCGGATGCAAAATCTAACATCATCGTCAGTTCTTTTGCTACATTCGGATGAATGTTTTGTTCAGACAAGATTTCTGACGTGGTGCGAATGGACTCGATTGACTTGTCGATGTTCGTCCGTAAACGTTTCGTAATTTCAACGTTCAGGGCTTTAGCACGATTGAACGCAACGTCAATCTCAGACGCGCTGTGGTACGTCTTCTCAATTGGCCGCTGATCAATAACGTTGTTAGTGTACGATTTCGCTAATAAGTTAACCAGGTCTTTCGGGTTAACATTACGTAACGGCAAATTAACGTTTTTGTAACGGAAACCGATCGGTAATGACAGTACCCCCACATCATGTGTAAGGGCCGAAAGTTGTTTATCGACCGGCAGCAGAATACCTGTATAGATGTTTTGCAGTGAACTCCATACGGATTCTAAGCGGTTCAGGTGATCCATCACGTAGGTATTAAACCCTGGTGGAACGATAACCAACATCCCCGCAAAGTGTAGGAATTTTTCTTGTTGCATCCACTTGGAAACGTCCGACATCTCGTCATAAGTGGTTAATGCAATCTCTTGTTGAGGGCCACTGAACCCTTTCGGTAAGATTGCAGACGCTTTAGCGGCGAAGCTAGATAACGCTGCAAGTGGATTTACATTCATTCTAAAACCTCGGATTATAAGTCAGGGTTACATAGTAAAGTCTTTTTACAGTTCACCCAAACTTTATGACCGAGACTCTTCCATAAAGGTAAAGCTCGATGAAAATCAAATTACTGACTCGAAACACCACACCACGTTTAGAACCGGAAATCTATCTGACCCCTGTTAAGAAAGGGCAGAACGGTAAGCCTATTCAAGTTGGAAAAGTCTTGAGTGTAACGTCGTACCCGAGCGGTAAACGTGTTATGGAGCTGGAAATTGACGAGCGTAATAAACGCCGTTTCGAGTCGATTGAAAACCCTTATCCTGAAAATGCGGAAGATGTTACTGAGTGGGTAGAATCCTACTTTGAATTCTGGCACAACCGCCGTCTCCTTCTTCCGACCAAGAATCGTTAATTATCGGAGCGCTAAATGGCAGGCCCAACTAAGCAAGTTATCGGTGAAGTAATTCGTCCACGTTTTAACGTTTATACCATCATGGATCATGCCTTAGGTAACTACGAAAAAGGTGAAGATGGTTTGTACTACCTTAACGGTGGTTTTGCCCACATCATGGGTTTCGCAGGTCGCGGTAACACGTTTAAATCCACACTGTTGGATTTCTGTATTTTCCAAATCCTACAACGCTATAAAGCAGAGTGGGGTTCTAAGTACGATACAGAAGTGTCTGCTGCCCTCGATCGTTTAGAAACTGGGTATATCTCTGCCATGAACGCCAACGGTATCGATGACGGAACCTCTGTTCTGGAACTCATCCACGAGGGGCGTTATAACCTGGTCGGTTCTGACGTAATGCCTGGGGAACAGTATTACAGTGACTATATTCGTGATGAAGTCGAAAAGCGCTTCAAGCAGTATATGTCTGGGAAAACTCGTGTAACACCGTTCCCTGACCCGGTTCGTCGTAAGTTAAAAGAAATCCTAGACCCCTGGTTGTATTCTATCGACTCCCTGTCGGAATGGCATTCCAGTTCGCTGGAAGATAAGCACGCAAAAACAGATATCGGGGATTCTGATCAGAACATCCTGAACGCCCACGACGCACTGCAAAAATCGAACATGATGAGCCGTTGGCCATCAGCGTTTGCACGTGGTGGGTTCTATATGGGCTTCGTAGCACAGATGGCTGATGACTCCGGTAAAGCCATGGCGGGGGGACGTCAGGCACAAAAAGCAAATGCGAAAATTCTTGACGATGCCAACGATGATTTAAAATTCGCAGGTATTCCTCGTCGCCAGCTTAGCTTTTTAACGAACTCGTTTATCGTTGCTACAAAATCAGGGGAACTGAAGAAAGACCAGAGCTATAACGCGCAGACCGGTGTTAACGAAGAACTTTATCCGACGTCTCGCTCTAAAGCGATGAACGCGTCGGTAAATGACTTGAAGATTATCACCTTTACGCAGTACCGTGCGAAGGGCGGTCACACGGGTGTGAAATTCCAAATGATCTTCTCTCAGGAAATGGGTCTGTTATACCACCTGAGTTTGTGGCACTACCTAAGTGACACGTTGAAGAAATCAGACTTTGGTTTCACCTCAAGCGGCAGTGGCGGTTCTATCAAAGAACTGGACATTCTGCCTGGTGTGAAATTCCAACGTACAACAATCCGCGATATGATTTCTGATAACCCACGTTTACGTCGTGCATTAGAAATCACTGCGGCTATTGCGTACATGCAAAACAACTACCATCGTCTTGAAATGAAGTATCATCTCAGCATGGCTGAGATTTACAAATTGATTGACGAGAAGTGGGACTGGAATGAAATTCTGGACAACACGGTAGAATACTGGATGTTTAAAGACCAGGAAACGAAAGGTGGTAAGCGTACGCTAACCGCACGTACCATTCTGGGTATGGCTGTTGATGGTCTAGAACCGAAGTTCCTGACGAAAAAGAAATAAATAGGTTCGGGTAGGGTTTGCCCTACCCGTCCTAAGGAGTCGCTATGCGTTATCAAACGGAGATTGTGGAACGCTTAAGTGAAGGATTGGCAAGTGTTAGTTTAGAAACAGCGGCCGAATTTCGTGAAGCCTTCACTCATCCGTTTCCCGATCTGGAATCCTTTTGTTTAAAGGTCGCTGAGTATTACTCGAACCTATTAGTACGTTACGGGTACGCACCGGTAACTTTTGATCTCCCTGAAGACACAGAAGCGATCAGTTACTGGATTGACCTGCTTGAAGCAGAGACGCTATCCAATTTACGTAAGGCGGTAGACAATGAAACTCGATCCAGCGCGGCGTAAAAAGGCGGAAGCCTACGCCTTACAAATCTTAAAGTTGGTAGACCCCTCGGGTATTAATGCTGAGGCGGCAAAGAAAGCCTTCGCAAGAATGACCGACGAACAGTTTAACCAACTACGTAACGGTTTACCTATTTACAACCCGGTGGGAAGTAAAGTTGAGATTGACCACCTGCGCAATATCGAGGTGTGTAAACTCTTAGGGGTGAACCTGGAACAACGTTTGTGGTTAACGGAACCGAAAACGGGCGTTTATCACCGTACACGTTATCCTCACCTGGTCTTACGCTTGCCTGTTCGTCGTCAGACACAGATGCAAGAAAAGAAAATGGCGGTGGCGAAAAACGATAAAGTTCGTGATAAACTCTCCGGCCAGGTTGTCGGGCCGTCTAAAGCATCAGGGGTGTCCTTCCCGGAAGCCTATATCATGTATTCCGATGGGCACGACTGGACACTGAAAGAGTTCTTGTGGGCTCGTGGTGGTAACGAGGCGTTGCAACGTGCTTTCTATCAGTCTCTACGTCAAACCGGTAAAGGGCGTATTGACTTACCCGGTGCAGAACGAACGAGTTCTAAAGCAACGCGCACCTGGTCAGCGTACCTAAAAGCGATGCACATCGGAAACAACATAGGCCATCCGTCATGAGATTATCGCGTCGTTTCTTAATCGACATTGATACGTTATTCGACACGCGTTTAGGTTGGGTAAAGGCTATTAAACCTGAAAGCTTGGCACTGCTAGACTACGACGTTTATCGTCGTCGTTATACGGAAGCATGGGCTGGTGTGTTAGGGTTTGAGAAGTGGGAAGAGGAGTGGCGAAAGCGGGATAAGCGTGCGTTAGTCAATGCGCAACCTACCGAGTTATTGGCGACAATGAAAAACGAATTCGAGTGCATGTTGCTTGAAATCGAAATGCATTCGCCAATCGAAAAACCCACACTGACCATCAATACCTGGCCGTATACGGATTTAACCGGCGAAGAACTTCAAGCCTTTTTGAATCTGTTTCGAATGTACTACAGTAACGTACAGGTCGAACTAGTGTCCTGGTCGTTAGAAGACCTCACACCAGGGAGATTGTCACTGGCATGGGATTGCTGGATAATGTACGATTGGTTCGAGTGGATTAAGCTTAATGCTGAACACTTAAAAAAGCCCATTCCAAGCTTTACCATCACACACCCAGCCATGCTTACACCAGAACTGACCGGGAATTTGGTTGAACAAATCAAACAAGACGGCGTTAACCCCTTTAAGGAACATATCCGGTTTATGGCAGAGTGGGTCGGTGTCGACCCACGAGATGCCGCTTTATTTAGTCTTGCTCGCCCTGCTCAGGACGCGCAAACGCCGCCGTCATAATGGACTTAACGTCAATTTGTTCGCCTACTGGAGCCAGCTCCCCTTCCGACACTTCAACATTAGGAATGTTAGGAACGGGGGGTTGGTACCCCTGGTTTTGTTCGACTTCCTCATCATGACGACGTATTTTGATATTGCCACGTTGCATGAGGATGCTATTAAGTGCGTTTGCCAAATCTTGGTTAGCTTCGCTGTTTTTCTGTGCGGCGGCAACACGACGTTTGGAAATGATTTGTTTATCAACGTCGTTAAGCAAAGACCCTAATCGGTCTACCGTTTTCAAGTCTTTGTGTGCGTTCGGATCGTCTAAGATAAGATTCACAATGCGAACACGGGCTTGCTGCGTTTGGCGGAGAAGCGATTCTTCGTCGTCTACATCTCCATCGAACGCCTGATATTTCACTTCTTCGTCAGCCATTCTTACTACCTCAATTTCAAAAAGAAGTCAGACAGATATTATCTACGTGAGACATTCTTTAGGAGTGAATTATGTTAACAGGAATAATAACTCGTTTTAAACAACGGTTAGAGAATAACCGTTTAAAAGCCCTCAGAGAGTCTCTGAAGCAGGAGTTCCATAAGAACACCCACAACCCTTATGTCAGAGTGTTTACTGGCTTACAATTGCTTACGTTGCCTTTAAACATAAATGAGCCGCCCTACCGTCCCAGCCTTCGTGGTTTCCTCGAATTACGCATTAATAACATTGATATTGTTTACCAACGTTTAGCTTTTCTCATCAATGAATATCAGCGTGCAATTAACAGGAGTTCAATTGAATGGCTACCATTACCTGACGCATTAAATAAACGAAACGACTTAGCGGAAAACCGATGGCTAGACACTTATTTTGGGACGTCCAGTCCTGAGGTCGCCGCTTATAAGTTAGGTATGCTATTAGCGTTGATTCAACCTTATGAATCGGCGTTCCTTAAACCGGAGTCCGACGAAGACAAAGCGCTGGTGAATCAATCTGCGCATTTATTCCGGGAATTAGAAACGCTTGTCGAACACTACCTTTTAGATCGCCCTATTTAATAAACCAGTAACCCCTTGTAACAAGGTGATGTAATGGATAACAAGAAAGTAAGTGTGGTTGTGGACGCCGAAGATGAACGTGCAGGTGGACCACTTCAAACGCTTTATTGGAATTATAAAGAGTTAATCGGATGGAAACCTTCGGATTATAAACTCGCCGTCGCCAGGCACATTCTGTCTCCGGAGTTTAGAACACGTTCAAAAGCAACGATGGACGATCGTATTCAACGTATCTCCACGAAGCTGAGTTCAGGTAACATTCCTGCGCTACCTGTTGATCTTACCTGGCGAGGATTTACAGAAGGGTTGGTGATTACTGGCGTAGAAACACTACGGATTTGTGTAACCACTTACCGGGGCCACTTCAAAACAAAAACCGTATCTGAAATTACTACCCGTGTACGTGAGGATCTCGCTCGGGATTTGTTCGAAGACAACGACGAACGTCCTAAGGAATCTGCAACGGCACAGCTAAACCGTTATTTCCAGAATTGTGCTGAAACCGCCAAGATGATGGAGCACCCATTATCTCGGTTAATCTGGACCATCTTTGCAAACATGAAAATGAATGCAGATTGGTGGTACCGGCTTTCCACAAACTTCGTTAACAACCCTGTCAATTGTGAACAAACGCCGTCAAAGCGGAATGATTTGCGGCACAACATGCAGCACAATCTGAGATTGAAAAAGAAGTTTTCTTGGAAATGGTTTATGAGGGTACTCAAGGCAATTGACGTACGTAGCTTCGAAATCCTTTTGACTTTAAGGCGTCAGAAGGACAATAAAATCTACGAAGTTCAGGTCACGGTAAACCTTGACGAATACCAAATTGGAGACCAGAATGAAAATCGACCAAATAACCAGCCAAATAAATAAAGGTCAAGCAGCGATTGATAATTCCGTTAATACTGCAAAGAATGCTGCAAACCGTGTACAGTCAACGGTGGAGAACGCAGAACGTGGTATTAAAAACACCGTTGATACCGTTAGTCAACTGTCAAATCGTGCCGGTGAGACATTTAATAAACTGATTAGCGGTGGTAGTGAACTGACCAACAAAATCGGTAATCTCTTCGGCGGTAGTGATACCGCCAGTGTGGGAGGAACTAAGACCGCAGGGAGTTCAGCCTCCGGCGTGTCACCAGGACAAAAAGTCCCTGGCTTTGCTTCTAACACGAAAGAAACACTGCCTTCCCAAGATCCATTGAAGCGTGACGTTTCCGAACCTTTTAAGAAAAAGGATGAGGAAGGATTAAAAGCACTGGATTATTTAAATCCTGGCGGAGTGGGTAAGTTGTTAAGTAACGGATGGACCAGTATCCGTTCGTTAACAGATTCCGCTCTGTCTGGTATCGGTACTGACATTGCCTCGGTGAAAAAGCGTCTTGAAAGTACGATGAATATCGCCGGGCAGTTGGCTAAGCTCCCCTCAGAGGTTAGCCAGGAAGTCAACGGGTTTATGTCTGAAGTCAACAGTATGCGTTATCAGATCACATCGATCGTTGATGACGTACAACATACGTTTGACAGCTACAAAGACTTGGACGACTTCTTAGCCATCGATAATCTGATTAACAGCTTTAAAGGCAGTGACAGTTTCTCCGCGCTAGATATTAACACCTCTTCGGCGTTGATTTATGGTCTGTCTACCAAACTGAACAGTTATGGTTTACCGTCTAAAATCGAACCGATGCTTCAAGCTATCAGTGACGCACAAGCAAAAGAGGTGTTGTACGGCGAGCTGATGATTCAAGCAGCGGCAACAGGTAATCTGGATTCGACGGAATACTATCTGGATAAACTCCAGTCAGGGCAAGGTGCACAGATTGCAACTACCGTTATCCAGAACCTCATGGCTAACCTTCGGGTTGAAACCGGTGTCAGTTTCAAAACGTACGGTACACGGCTATTAGCGCTATTTAAAGGATTAGATGCAAAGTGGGATAAAGCGAAAAACATCACGCCAGAAATGACTGAACTTAAACTTTACACCTACGCGGGCGTAAATGCGATTCAGGCGCTACTGACCACTGAGAAACGTAATTACGTGATTGCCGCAGGCAGTGTAAGTTACCAGTCTACCGATGAAATCGTGGAAGACTATTTTGCAATTTAAGAGGCCGGTTATGTCCGAACCACAATTACTGCGTTCCGTATTTAAGAAAATCAAAAGCCAAAGCGAAGATAATCAAGCTCTGGCATTAACGCTGGGTTATCAACCTGGCCGAAATAACCCTAATGCATACGTTAACGCGTCAAACATTGTGCTTACTCCTGACGAGCGCTTTGTTTATGTCCTATACCTTCGTCGTTTAGGCTACGTTTGTGCGCTACCCGAAAAACTCCCTTTTACTGATGGTATCAATCACCTTAACTTTTACTCTAACGGGCGTACTACCGTAGGGAAAATGATCAGTAACTTCTACGCGCAGCCTAACGGTGCGAAATTCGACACGATTCACGGTCAATTTTTAACGTTAGAAGGCTACTACCATTATTTAAGGATCGTAGACTATCTGTTCTACAAAGGTTACGGAATAAAAGCATTGGGTCGTTTGGAAACTGAATTTCCTGACATTCATTTATTACGTACTCTAACGGGAACGGAATGTATACAACTTGGTCGCCGATTAAAAGCGAGCATTTACGGGGGTACAGATTACCGGCCTGGTGAATTTAGCGATTACGCAAACGGTGCATTTCAAAACGCGCTATTGCGTAAGCTCCGTCTCTTAGAGTTTGACGGAAGCTGCTTAGGCAATGTGTTATCGTACTGCCATTCGATGGGATTACCGTTCTTGCATTATTACGTTATGAACGGTCGGGTTATTACACCACCCCATTCTGAATGGCTTCCTAATCTGGTGGTTTCTATTGTAGAAAACATCGACTTTAACGACACGACGTTCGACATTACGAGCGTCAGTGAAAGTATGGGATTAATCTAATGGGATTATTCGATACCCTTGCGCAATTGGAAAAGGCGCAGGAAGAAGAGGTTATTCGCGTTGCAGGCGAATCCATTAAACGTGAAGTGGAAAAGGAATATTGCGTCTGGGTTAAACCTACCCAAGCAGGTTGGGATTGGTTGCACGCGCAGTCTGCCAAGATGTTCATGGACGTTCTGATGCCCATCGAAGGTGGAAGACGTCGTATTCGTGTTAAGGAAGACGGCACGGCACAGCTTACATTGAAACGTCAACATCTTGACGCTAAAATTGAAGAGAACTCCGACATTGGTTTAAACACCGCACTGACCTTCTATCGTGATGGCTATTTAGCACATCTCGTTAAGCGCGTGCATTTGGAAGCCGGAGAACTCGCTGAACGCGGTGCTAAACATTGGGATATCGATGTTTTTGTACTCACAACAGGGCATCCTGTTATTGATACCAAAGACGATTTCACTGGCTTACTTACCGAAGTACGTGATGGTACTTCTGTGGGTGGTTGGGTGAAAGTTGAGCTGGAAGTTGAACGTTACGAAATCAAAGACCTACTGGAAGTTATTCCTTTTGAATTCGATGGCCACATTCCAGCTACTCCAAAAGACCCTGAAGACCAGGAATATCTTCGCGATTACTGGGATTCTGTTACCCGTATGTAATACTTGCCCTACTCCTGTCTAGGAGTAGGGTATTTTCATTTTTTACCCTAAAGGAGAATTACGATGAAAGCTTTCTTTATTAACACGCCAAACGGTTTTGCTTTTGAGTTTCCTGAGTTTATTTTACCTCAGCGTGTTATTGAGCTAACCTTCTCGCGTTATGTGTTACTCAGACTACGAACAGAACTTGCTAATTTCTCAGGAAAGACTGTAAACCTACGCGTCTGGGATGGGTCTGGACAACCCGGCACTGTTCTGTTCGTTGACCATGACTGGGCTACAACTACGGGGTATCCCCTCGTGCGGAAAATTGAAGCAGTTCACGGTCTAACATTCCATACCGCTTTAAGCGACTTAACATTCCCCGAATCTGGCGTATATACCATACCGTCACAAGACGAGCTGCAACGCGAAGTTGTGCTCCTGAGGTAAATTTACATTGCGAGGTAGACTTATGTCTCCCAGAACTATATTTAAGCGGAGAAACAATTATGCGTACATATATTCTCGATCTTGCAATTTCCGTAGAGGAACTTGTGGAAGAACTCGGCGGTACTGGTCGTGGACTTCATGAGAAGACCAGCAGTATAGCTCATCTTCTCGAACCAAAATACGAACGGAAACTCCACATGATTGCCTCCGTTCGCAACAAAGCCTCCCACAGGAGAATTCTTCCCGATCGCTTAGACGTCTATGAACAAGCTGTGGAAGAAACAAGACTCTATTTAGAAGAACTGGTTGGGGAAGAAGAACGAAAACGTCGACGTGAGGCAGAAATAAACCCCAGCTGTCTGGAACGTGAAGCGATGTGGAGAGAACTAGCAGAAGAGGCCAAACGACGTAACGAAGGGAAGAATTGGTCTGATTTGACTACATTAGAAAAGATAGGTTGGGGTACCGGTATTGCAATCATGGGGGCTGCGGTTGCGTACCTTAAAATAAAGTCTCGTGACTAAATCGGATATCGGAAATGAAACAAATACAGTTAACTGATCATGTTAATGCGTTTAAACACTTTCTGGATAACGTGGGTGTAAAACCTGGCGAGCAGACAGATGCATGGACTGCACGTGTATACGGAAGTATTGGTAAAGTCTGTGAAGCCACAACAACTCACGATGGGTTGTTTGTCGCTAAAGCAGTAGGTATTGCTCTTTGGGACATTGGTGCTTTGGTTTATGTAATGAACAACGGGGATTTACGTCCCCTTGAAAAATCACTACATCGACTGCTCGCCATTAAGAAATGGAAAAACGAACATCCTGAGTCAATCTCGGTTACGCTAATGCCAGAAGCGGTACTAGCTATCAAAGCGGTACGCAGTTGTACCGCTCGCGCACAAATGGAGCGACGACTACATCTCACGACACTCTTTTATCAATTGGCCAGAATTGTAAAGATGAATGGTCTAATCTTCGACCGGGTTCTACAGAACGGACGTATAAGCTGGACAGAAGAACTTAGCAGTTCTCCGTTCTATACAAAACTAAAACTTAAAGACATTTTGAAGGATTAACATGGAAAACTATTCGGGTTGGGCGATTTCGCAGTGCATTGGCTATTCTTTGCGTTCTTTAGTGCGTACACTTTATAACAAAAACTCAGGCGAAGCGATTACACCGCAATTACTGGGCAAACTGGAAGTCGAAGTTAACCACAAATTAAAACAGTTACTTGACAGTCACGTAAGAACATTGCGTTGGGAGTTCTTGCTACGTGGTAAGAAACCGTCAATTACTGTTGTAGCAGAAGGCAGTGAAATTGTACTGCAATCCAACGCAGACTTATTTGAAATTTTAACTGAACTCGAAAAGGATAAAATCTAATGAAACAATATTTAGCGTTAATGGAAGACATTCTGGATAACGGTGTTGTTAAGGAAGACCGCACAGGCGTAGGTACACTTTCTGTATTTGGCCGTCAACTACGTTTTGACCTGAAAGAAGGTTTCCCATTAGTTACTACGAAAAAGGTTCACCTGAAAAGTATCATACATGAACTGTTATGGTTCTTGAACGGTGACACTAACGTGAAGTACCTGCAAGAGAACGGAGTAAGAATCTGGAACGAGTGGGCGAATGCGGAAGGGGAATTAGGACCTGTTTATGGTAAACAGTGGCGTGAATGGCGCGATTGTAAGGTTGTGGAATGCCATGACGTAGGGCGTACACAACAACTAATGCAACGTGGTTACAAGTATATCGGGAATATGAAGGAAGATGGTACGACGTATTTGGTTTATGAAAAAGCACATGACCAGATCAGCAAAGTTATCCAACAACTTCGTGAAGACCCTGACTCCCGCCGTATTATCGTTAGTGCCTGGAACGTATCCGATCTCGACGATATGGCACTTAATCCCTGCCACAACTATTTCCAATTCTACACAACGGAAATGACGGTACTTGAACGTTTAAACTGGTTTGAAGAAAACGAACCGGAAAAATTTGCGAATACCCCTCTCAACAACGACGAGAAGGTGTTACATGAAACCTTAGATCGTGAGGGCATTCCACGCCGTAAGCTTTCTTGTTTTTACATGATGCGGAGCAACGATTACCTACTTGGCGCGCCATTTAACATCGCTTCTTACGCTTTGTTAACCTATATGGTTGCTCAACAACTCAATATGGTTCCAGACGAGTTGGTTTATAGTGGTGTAGACGTTCATCTGTATTCTAACCATTTGGAGCAGGCAAAACTTCAACTTACACGCGAACCCTACCCGCTACCTAAACTGGTTATCAAACGTAAACCTGATTCTATCTTCGAATACAAATACGAAGACTTCGAATTAGTCGATTATCAAGCTCATCCACATATTGCGGCCCCCGTCGCAGTATAAATTACCACCTAATTAAAAAGGTACGATAAAATGTCTAAAACTCATGTTAACTATAACATCGTAGTAGAAGAATTATCAAAAGGTTTAACCGATCTGGATTCTAAAGATAATCCGTTTACCGATCGTTATGGAGCCAAAGCTTTATCTGAATTTCGTACTATCCGCTACGGTACAGGTAGGCAGACGGGACTTACAGACTTTGGTGTCGAGTTAGCTAAGAACCATAAAGGGAAAGTATTATTCGTTAACCCAAAAGGGTTCTTAGAGGACGATGTGCTATTCCGTTTGGGTCTCGAAGACTTACCAGAGAATATCACGCAAATCATCGGTTACCAAATGGGTACAGAAAAAGAAAAATACAGCCTTGTTATTGTAGACAACGCTGGGGTTTTCTTTAGCATTTTCCGTTACATGAAGTTCTTCCGCTTACTAGCAAACTCAGTAACTAAAGACGTCGTAATACATTTAATGGGTTAGTTAACGATAAGGAAAATTTATGTTGGATGATGTTCTTAGTTTCTCGATAATGTATTTCGAACCGAAGAAATTCCGTACCGTTGTTACACGTTGGTGCAAAGGGCCACGTAAAGGACGTAAACGTTTCCAAGTAATTCAATTTGATTATTCCAAGTTCCTTGAATCTAACCCATTCGAGAAGGAGGAACAATGAAGAAGCCATATTTTCATAACCTCAGATTCTTTACAGGTACTCTATATTTTATTGGCTACAACCGCGTACGTAAGGGACCTGGTAAATCGAGAGTACGCACTGTGCAGTATAAAAAGGCAATGACAGCGTCAGTTCCATTACGGATGGGCCTGCTTCTGTCTCACATTCGCCATCGTTAAATCAAAACTGCTAACACCTTTGTAAGAAATTTGGGAACTAAAAATGACTGAAGAAGTTAAAGTAGAAAACGTTAAAGAAACTGACGAATTTGCAATCCCTGGCTTAGACCCGGAAGCAACCGTAGAGAAAGGTGCAGACCCAACTACGGAAGACGATAACTGCTCAGGCGGGGCTTGCAAAATTTAACAGTTCCTGGGGTGCTTATGCAAGCACCCTTTTACTTTATTATTTTTTGTTAGGAGATTTAAAATGGGCGAACGTTTTGACATCAACGTTATTTACAACATCGTGGTTAATCCTGGTCAGCACCTGGAAGAAGTTAACGCGCAACTGCGTGCTCTGAATGAGAAAGCAATACAGTTCGACGCCATTTACACAATTGGTGTAAACCCTAGTACCAACCGTATACGTGTAGAAGGTAAACGTCACACCGGTAATCAAGAGCTGGACATCGAAACGATTGAAGCACCGATTAAGCTTACCGATGCTGTTTACAATGGTACGGTTATGCATACCGTTTCGGTTCCGGTCCTTTCTATCGAGAACTGTGTAGAACGTGTTAAAGGTTGGTCTAAAGAACGTGGTATTCTCGACAACGGTAAACTGGAAACACAAATCACGAAGTTCTTTGAAGAGTTTGGTGAAATTGCCACTGGTATTAGTAAAAACAAACCTGAGCTGATCATGGATGGTATCGGTGATGCGTTGGTGGTTCTGGTGAACATTCTGGAACTGGGTGAAGAATACCACGACGAATACTTAACGACGGCCGATATTATAACCAGTGGTTTAACTATGCAACTTCGTGATGTTGCCAATGTTGAAGCATGTGCAAACGATCTTAAATTCCCACATCGAAAATACCTGGAAGCAACTAATTCTTTTTCTAAGTCTTTCTTAAATACCAACAAAGATGATAACCTGTTCGATCACGGTATGTATTGTCTTGCTTGTCTAGCACTGTATTATAAACTGGACATCCGTCATTGTTTCTCACTGGCATGGCACGAAATCAAAGACCGTAAAGGCTATCTGAACGCTGACGGTATCTTTGTAAAAGAATCAGACATAACGAAATAAATAAAAGTACCTACCTCCGAAAGGAGGTAGGTAGACTTTCTTATTTTTTTTCTTTTTTTTTAGGCGTCTGGAACAATCCCAGAAGAGATATACGTCAGGCCGTCAAGTTCAGTAACGTTGATAAGTTTCGCAATGTCCTTACCGTCAGAAGGCAGTTCTGTTAGATAAACTTCCAACTGCCCTGTCCAAACCAACGATCTTCCGTTCATCCGAATAATCGTTTTGTCTTTGGTGTCCGGTGCTGCTGTTGGGTCAATAACGTCTTCGTCCATTACCAACAAATTGTACTTGGTACGGAACAACTCTAACACTTCGGACACAGTCGTTGCGTTCACACCCGCAACAGAAACAACGAAATCGCCTAACAGATGCTCTAAGTCTAATCGACGATAGATAACATCAATTTTACCAAACGTTTTCTTTGCAAGAATACCGTTTACCGTAAGCGACGTATTTAAACGCGTGTACTGTGTTTCCGGTGTTTCGTTAGCCGGAATATGTGCAGGCGTTCCAAAATCGAGTTTATCGATTGTAATACCTTTCTCGGTTAAACCCGGATTCTTCTTTACTAATAACTCATAAACCAGTTGTTTTCCTGATTTACCTAATAGCGTATTAGCCATTATTTCCTCTCAAACATTAACGTGCTTGCGGTAAGAAGATGTTCGCAATCTGGCGTGCTGGAAGAATATCAAACGCAGAGTTGATGAAGCTACCTTGTGACCACGCGGACGCCCAGTTCTGTGCCCAGATACTTCCCTGGATTTTAGCACGCTCTATACCGTTCGTACGTTCGTACAACGTCGCCGCGCCCAAGCACGCCATAAACTCACTGAATTTGTTATCGTCATCCCAGACACCCGTGTCAGTAACAATGGGCATGTACATCACACGAGACAAGTCACGGATAGTGACGTTGATATCGCAAGACAACGGAACAGAATCACCTGGACGCCAACCTAAACCACCTACACCGAACTGTAAAGACAAAGACGTTACGATTGCGTTACGGAACGAGAATCGGCCTTGTGAATAACATTCCAAATAAAACGGGTGAGTGAACGATTGTTTACCCGTTGCAATTGGACATACAGCAGCAATCCAAAAAGATAACGGTACCAGAATCTCCTGGAAAATATCCAGGTCACTTCCCGACCACGCACGTAAAGGTATTGTCAGGTTAATGTCGTCTCCCGATGCATCTGAACTATCCCACACCTCCGGGAAGTCAATCACCGACGAGTTATATAACGACATAATTCCCGTCAAATGCAGCGTATCGGCTAACCCACGCATTACTGATTTAAAACCTGTAATGAGTGAATCAACCGCATTGAAGCCCGTTTGTCCGCCAGACAAGTTTACTTCTATCTGACGAGCTTTCGCCGTCATCGAGTTAACCGTGCTGGAAATCTCCGGTTCTTTTGTGGAGTTAGAGAACGAGCGAGAAACCGTGTCTTTTCCATCGATTCTCCAGGTTACCCACTGAGACCCGTTGTATATTTCGGATAACGCTTGCGCTTTAATCCCTTGGATCTGTTCGCCAACCACTTTAACAAAGTCGCCGAAGAACGTTTCCATGGTCGATTCTTTACCTTTATCCGCCCAGGACTGTATCGCGTTCTGCTGTTCCCCGGTAAGGTTTTTTGCGTCAACGTTTTCCAAATCCACAGTCATTTGGTTTTGGACTTCTTCCGCTTTCGCCTCTAACTCAGACGCTGTTCCACCAGCTTGTAACTCAGAGCTATATGCGTTAAGTATCCCTTGTTCCAGATCGTCAACGCTGTTAATATTTTTACCTGACGCATCTTTCGCGGCATAACCGCCACGTTCAGAAGCGGCTAACCGTTCCATGTCTTGCAAAGAAACTTCGTAATTTCTTACGTCATCGGAGTAGGAAGCTGCACCGTACGTACTGTCGAGGTAGAAATTTCGTATCCGTTCCGCAAGATCGTCGTCATTTGAGGATTGTTTACGAAGTTCTTTTATACGTTGGTTCTGATAGTTCGCCAGTGTTTGATAACGGTTGATCATCTTAAAGACGTCGAACTCGCCGTCTTTTTTCCAAACTTCTGGCAAGGCTTCGAACGCTTCGTCGCGAGCCTTTTTGTTTCCTGCCCCGTCACCGTCTTGACTAACCTGGAAAGTACCTAAGATACCTGTGGGCACCAAGCGACGATAAACAAGTTGGGTATTTAAGATGTTCTGCACGGCACGCAAGTACAGATGCATCGTCGGTTTAACGTAATAGTAGCGCGATGTTTGCTTATTCAATGCTGCGGCGAGAATACGTGGCGTAATTAAAATTACCGCAAAGGCAACAGTACCTACGGTGGCCCATATTGCTGCTGCACCGATATAACTCGCTATCGTACGTATCATTCCTGGGTAATCGCCCGTACGTGCCAAATATGCTAGGTTGGAATCGTACATATTCGCAAAGAACGCAGCCATCCCCAGATACTTCGGTTTACCAAAACGACAATGTACGTAAAACGAGTTTTGGTTAATGCTTTCGTAATAATACGTCCCTAAGCGATAAGAAGCAGTTGGCATACCGTTAGCCAATGCCTTTTTCTCCGCCTCACGATTACCGGGTCGTGCAAATGCCCCTGTTGATGGCGGGTCTGCAAACCAGGTAAACTGCGGAGGGCTATTAATCGCTTTGCTGCCGCCCATGGTCGTATCTTCAAAAGACATCATACCGTTAGAGTAGCGTCGCAAGGCCAGAAAACGTTCATCTCGGCCTTCCAACTCTCCCTTAAATAGATTTCTGACCCAGCTTGAGTCGTTAGCTGATCTAGCGTCCACGTTATACCTCTAAAAAACGGGGGCAGTTTCCTACCCCCCTGTTGTTATTACGCTGATTTACGACTAACGTCGAGTTGTGGCGCGGGTTGAGTTATTGTCACGTTACGTGACGCCGAACCAGGAGCGGTTGATGCCGGGTTAGCCGGGCTGTTTTGCATAGCCTGTGGCCGCTGACGAAGAATTGTTACAATCTCTTTCAGATAGCCCGCAGACTCTTTTGCAACCGCCAGTTGTTGTACACTGATTGGATCACCGCTATTCACCGTAGAGCCGGTCTGTGCATCGGAAGTTACCGTTGGTGCAGGACGGGCTGATTTCTCCATCTGCTGCCTAGCACCTTCTTTTACTTTAGCAACATCCTCTTCGGCCAGGCCGTCAGCACGTGCATTCTGACCCACCGTTTCTACAACAACCGACGCATCGCTCGGTGTAACGTCACCACCAGGACTCGGCACAGCCGGTCCGCTGCCCGTTGCTGCTTTAATGTCATCAGCCCCCATTGCGCCTTTATCTGCTAAGGCTGTGTTACGATTCGCTTCGTTCGCGGCTGGCAGGTTATCTGCCGGGCCTGCGATAGACGGATCGTTAGCAGCACCCGCAGCAATGGCTGGGGAAGACGGCATTGGCGTTACCCCTGTCGTCAAGTCTTTCACCGATGCCTGATTAGCCGCAATTGCGTTTGTTCCTACTGCACCAATCTTACCACCCATGATGTTGAGCACTTCATCCAAACTACGCAATCTTCCGTTCTTGTAGAAGATAGTGCTATTTGCTGCGATTTGGTCGGCCGTTGCACCACGCGACGATGGCCCGTTCGGGTCACGCTTCCATTCTTGCAAGAATTTCTTACCACCACCTTGTCCTAAGAAATGGTAGAGGTAAACTGCTGCACCAGGAGGATCAATACCGCCTAAATCCTTTCTGGCTTTCTCGATGTTGTCGCGAATATGCCGTACACCAAGCAGGGTATTCGCCCACGGGTCGTACTGGTTGGTTTGCGGGATACCGTAACGTCTAGCGTAAGCTTTCATCTGGTCGCCCCAGGTATCGTTGATAAACTGGAACAGACCAGCCGCAGAACTTCCTTTGGCTTTGATACCGTATTTAAGTCCCGATTCTGCTTGTGCCATTCCCAGCGCTAACGCTGGAGGAACACCCATCATCTTCGCTACGTCGGTAATCAGCGCCGCAACCGCATTCAAGTTAGGCTTCAATCCATCGCCCAGCGTTGAAATTGGATACTTAGCCGCTAACGTTTTATAGTCACCGTCTTGCATCTCGCCAAGCTTCACGCCAAAGTTACCGGTAGTAAACGCAGCGTAATTCTTAGCACCCATCTGACCGTAAGCACCTGCCAAATCGTTTGGCGTACCGTAGTTCCCGCCATCGTTCGCTGCCGGTTGCAACAGGTCACGATAAGAGGACGAGGTATTCATCTGCGGTCGTGTTGGTTGGTCCTTATCGTCGGTCAAGAACATCTGAGTTGCACGATCTTTTCGCTGCCAGTTCACACGGAAACCAGCGGAAGGCGTAGCACGCAGTGTTTTGCGTACTGCTAAATCAGCTTCTTTAGACAGTTCTTTCAGGTTCTCTAACTCCGTTGCCACTGAACCGGCATCGGTGTTAGCGTCGCCCCCTAACGGGTTAAACGGCACTTCCCACACCGATTGGCGAATACCCCCTTTCAGGTTGTATGCACCACGCATCATCAGTGCAATTTCATACAAGAACCCGCCCGTAACGCGTAAGTCCATCGGGTCAGCAGCAGGAACATAACGCTTCACCCCAACCACGTACGTCATGAAAACGGGTAAGAATCGGTTATAGAACCAGTTCTTGTACCGATCTTCTTTCGGACCACCAATAGCGTCAGGTGCAATCACCGCAATCGCTCGTTTCCAGTCGCCTTTATACGTGCAGCTTTTCACATCGGTGTCTTGCAACACTTGACGTTCTAAGAGCGTATAAAGATTACGGGTTGTTTGAGTAATGCTCACCGCGCCATAAGCTTTCAACCTTACTGATTCCAAATCACGAAGATCGGTTTCTTTAGGCAAGCTTCTCCAGTCGACTTGAACCTGAACTTGTTCAGTGCCGTCTTCCCAACCTTCAACTTTTGCAACTTCTTTGTTGCGTTCCGCATCCGCTTGAGCCAACGCTTGGGTCGATTCTGCCACAGAAGCAACTTTGTGTCCTTCGGCCACACCGCCTGTAGCGTTTACATCCTTACGTTTATCATCACGACGCATGTTAATCGAACGAAGTACACGTTCTTGCGCTTCAACGACTTCTTCACCTGACAGGAACTCAGCCGGAGTAAATGTTACGAAATCCCACGCTTTAGAGAACCAACCTTGGTTAACCTTACGAGGGTCTTCTAACGCACGGAAAGCAGGCGCATCCTTCGACATCTTCATTTTGTTGAAGATACTCAACATGTCTGCTTTCGACACTTTCGCAGGATTACCAACATCGGCTAATGCGATATCGTTATCCATGGATTTCAGCGCCGTAATCCAACGTAAGTAAATAGGCACGAAACGTTGCAGCATGAACGCACTAAACGCCAGCATTTCGCCCTTGTCTTCTACGTTAGTACCAAACCCTTCGGCCAGTTTCTTCACGTCGTCACCGGACAAACCACGCAACTGCGCTTGACCGTTCTCTGTATAAGAGATGTACGGTTTCAGATTGTCTTCTAAATAACGCGCTTTTGCGCCGTCGTCAGAAGACCATTCATCGTGGTCTCTAAAGCCGTACTGCGCTAATCGCATGTTATCCAGATACTGAGCATTTACACGAGTTGCGGTTTTATACGCAAACCAAGACAATGCAGCGCCAGCAGCAACCAAACCGATAATTGGCCAGCCTACCGCCGTTACCACCGCAGACGCGGCTGTCGCGACAGCGCTCACCGCAGGAACAGCTAAACGGGTTACGGCAAACTTACCAACGTTCCACAACGCTTTGCCCGCAAACCCAACCGGCTTAAAGATTCCCCATTTTGCGACTTTACCTAAGATTGAACCCACTGTGCCTAAAATACTCACAATCGGTCCTACCAACGGTAAACCTTTAAGGAAATCCATCACTCCACGTTTGCCACCTTTCTTCTCAGCCTCTTTCTTAGCCTTTTCCTCTTCCTTAGAACGACGACGGCGTCGGAAGAACTGGAAGTAATCGCGTTTTTCATCGCTGGCAGGTGGTTTATTACGTTGACCAAACTTACTGAACATGGTTCTTAGCAGGCCATCTGAAGCGCCCGCTTTCTCCGCAGAATCACGCATGGTATTAAACCACGACATTTCCTGAAGATTAACCATTCGGTTCAGGCGTTCCAGTAAAGCTGACCCAACGCTACGGGCTTTCTGTTTCCCTTTATTAATCACACGTCCAGCGCTATCCGTTATCGTGTCTAAGTCTTCCTTCGCTGCATCAATGACGCGCGTTTTAGACACCTTACCTCTTGCGTAGATATGTTGGCGATAAAACTCAGCAACGTCGTCATCTCGTCCTGCTAAACGACTCTCCATTCGATAACGTGTTCCGATATCGTAACGCGGATCACGGAAGGTATCGACCATATCGCTTGCACGGCCACGGAAACGGTCAAACCAACCACGTGCTGCACCACCCCAACGAGAAAGACGACCGCCTACCGCACTGCGGTAACGGGACATTCTGTCACGCATCCGACCACGCCAATCCCGGAACCCTTGAAAATGTTCACGGAACCCATCGCGTATGTCCTTAGCACGTTGAAATAATCCTTTAACTGAGCTGGCACCTGTATTCCGCTCCATCTGTTCTGTCCAGGTGTCATCTTCAGGTTCACCTGGCAATCTCCGGTTAAGGAGTTTGTAGATACGGATTAAGATGTGATTAGTTTTACGGCCATTCGACCACGAGAACACACTAAAGCCGCCACCAGAACCCCCTTCTTTACGGTTCTGCCACCAACGCGTCAGTGGGTTATCAGAAGCCAACTCTTTGAGCTTCTCAAACCCGCGTTTTGCATTGTTCCACAAACGGGCTGGCATTCCCGTTACGCGAGAAATCATGCTTTGTAAACGGGTTTTCTCTGCTCCCTCTGGAACCTCATTTAACCATTCACGTGCTTTCTCAAACAGAGATGCCGCTTTAGGCGAAATGAAACCCAGAAGCTTCTTCGGTAAAGTTACAGCTTTGTTTACCGCTGTTCCTGCTTTCCCTGAAATGTACTGGAAAAGCGCTTGAACTTTACCGCCTTTGTAGAAGCGCAGTTTACCTGCGGCAGCCAAATCAGCAGCAGCTAAGATTAAATTACCCGCTTCGTCGACAATATCACGACCCAGTTTAATATCATCGAGGGTTTTAAGTTGAATCAGCTTCTCCGTTTTCGGGTCAGCCTGGTAATATTCCCCGGCTTCTAAACGGCTTCCTTGTAATACGACGTTACCACGTTCATCGTAGATATCACGAACGCCTAAAACGCCTTTACCGAAAGCTACGGCAGAATTCCAACCCGTTGAGAATGTACCTGTTACTAGTCCTTTCAGTCGACTAAAGATACCTGGCCCTTCGGAGGAACCACCTGAGAATCTCCCACGAATAAAGCCACCCAACGCTTGTAGACGATTCTTCCCGCTCAGGAACAGATTCTTACCAAAACGCCCTACTCCCGAACCGGTGTCCCAAAGCACACCAGCCCAACGGCGCAACAAACCTGTCTCGCCTAGCACAACACGTTTACGTTTACGACGACGTTTAGTTCCTGAGTCACTGGAACTTTCAGATTCGTCACCGCTGTCGCGACTACCGCCTAAGCTGGCTAAGAGTACACCTTCCTCATCCATGTTCTTAACGTGTTTGAGGATATCCTGCACTGTGTTAGATTCGGACTGCTTACGTACTGCATCAATCAAACGATCGAATTGCTGTTCCAGTCCAGCATTCGTGTCTGGACGGCTGCTTAAGAGTTCAACAAAGTTGGTAGATTTCTCTCCGTAAAGTACCGCAGCAAGTTGACGTGCGCTTAAACCGCGCCCACGACCACCTTTTCCACCGCCACGTACGTTGGACAGTTCTTTGTCTTCGAAGCTTGGCTCTGCACCTGCACCCATCCGACGCAAGTAATCACCCAACGCAGAACCATTTTGCAGTTTACGTTGAATCTCTTGCTCACGGGTTAACGAACGCCCAGAACGGGTCTTACCCATCGACAGGTCATTAAATAACGTATAGGGATCGTTAATATCCTTATCGACTTCGAAAATGTCATTCTTCGCATCGTATTTGAAAATACCAGAATCACGAAGTGCATTCTCGCCGTAAATCACGGACGCAGCATCAACGGTGTCTTGGCGTGCACGAATCGTTGACTGGATAGCAGCGATTTTGTTTGAAATCGCGTTGCTCAGTTCGTGGTGTCCACCAACCAGTTCCGCAGAACGGGCTTCTAAAACACCCTGAATCGCTTCCACAGCGTTTGCGTTCATGTACCGATACATGTGCATCGGGTCTTTCAATAAAGACCCTACATCGAACGCTTTCCCTTCTGAGGCACGAGATTCGATGTAGTCCGCTAACGCTTGACGTGTTTTCCTATCGAGCGTTTTGTCTTTATCGATAAAGTCGACAGTATCGTTGATATACGACTGTAAACGTTTACGCTGATCGTCATTAGCAACGGCCTTACGTACACGGTTGCCAATCACTTTACGATCCACCATACCGCGTGTGGTCAGGTCATAAACTTGATCGTGATGTTCGCCATATCCCCGACGAATAGATTTGTTAATCTCAGACAGTAACGTCGGAATAACTTCAGTGATACTAAGGTAAGCCTTACGATCGAATTTCGCCGCAGCAGACAGGGATTCCGCAGACCGATCGTCCAGTGCTAACGTTTCACGACGTAGTGGGTTAACTAACCCTACATCGTTCATCAATCGAAAGAAGTCTGCTAACCAACCACTAGATTCCCCCGCAATAGCTGAGTTAGAGAGTGATGATTTATTGCTAATAATGTAATTCAGCTTTTCCAATCGCTGCATTACTTCTGGGCTTTTCTCTAACTCACCCCGTGTCCAGTTCTGTAGACGTTCGATTTGTGGTTGTAAGAAACGTTTCGCTAACCAACTACCTGCAAAACCTGCTGCTTTATTACGCGAGTTTGTGCTACGACGTTCAGGAGACAATGACGAACTGTCCGACATGTCAAAATCGTCTTCCTGAGCCATCCCTAGAACTTGTTCTAGAATTCCACGCCCATCACTAAAGATGTTCGAGATTTTCTTCTTCGCGTTTTCACGAATCTGATCAATGAAATTGTCTGCGTAATGTAAGGGGTTCATCCATTCGGCGGCTTTACGTTTTACGTTAGCCCAACGAATTTCAGAAAACTCTTCCTTCGCGTAATCTGGCAGTGCCGTGTTCTTAACGATGGCTTCTAATGCAGGCGTATTACGTGCAAACTCATCTTGTTTGAGTTTTGCAATATCCTGCAAAGCGAACAACGTGCGATATTGCAGTTCTAGCTGTTTACGCTGAACATTCAACATCACTCCGCGACTTAAGCTAGTCGTTAAGTTGACGTCTTTTGCAATACCAATTACTGTCTGAAACAGTGCGTCGGACTTCATGTCCTTAATCGTGTCACGCAAGCGGTCTTCGACCATCCCTTCCTGCATTTCACGTTGCTGGTCAGGCGTTTGTGGTGTACCTGAGAACACACTGTCCAGCTCACGATCCATCATCGCTTGTTTAGGATCGTAATTCCCATAGTCGACTTGATCGTTACGTGCCCATTTGTCGATTTTCCGTGTTACGGATTCCGGTAAATACCGTTTCAACGTTGGGCCTAACTGTCTCGCCTGCATCTTAACGATGCGAGACGTCTTTTCAATCTCGTCTTTCGTATGGGCCAGAATGTCTTGACCTGCGGCTTTAACGTTTTGATAGCCTTCGTAGGCTTCTGCCGCAGGTTTAGGCATCCCTTTTAAAATAACCTGATCACGTTTGTTTTCGGGCCAGATAGTCGACAACGCCGACTTACGGGCAGCACGAAATGTGTCCATGACCGGGTTACGCGATTGGTCTTGTTGACGAGGGGGCTCATCGAAGTCATCCCAATCGTCCATGTTATCAAGATCGATTTCATCGAAATCGTCTTTACCTTTTTTAGCCATAACGTTTAATCCGTATCAGGAGATTTAGCGTGAATAAACTGAACATGGTAGACTTGTATCTACTCAATGTTAACAAGTCTCTTGTGTCGCGATTACGACCCGTCACGACCACGGATACTTTCCAGGGGTTAACAAAAAACTTTCACCCCGAAGGTCTTTACTCTACAGAGATTTTTGGACTCACGGGTAGTGAAGCGCGAGACTCTACTTTCTCTTATATCGACATTAAACTCGATATCATTTCGCCAACGGTTTGTATTGCTTTATTCCAGCTCAAACAACTCTACGAAGAAATTTGCTCGGGAAAACGCTATGCAACGTGGAGCGAAAAAGAAAAAGATTTCGAACCGGCCTTGCCGGGAGACCCAGGCGCAGATACCGGTTTTAACTTCTTCCTCAGTCACTATAACGATTTAAAACCTAAGCGTAACGAGTCCTTACAACGCGACGAAACCGTCGACTTCTTTTTGAAGTTCCGTCCCGTAAGCCTTAGTCGATACGTTCTCGTGTTACCCGCGGGTTTACGCGATTTAGTGATTCGACAAGATGGTAGGGAGCAAGAAGAAGAAATCGGTGGGATGTATCGTCGTCTGATATCACTCGCCAGGGCGATTCCTGACCGAGCAACGCGTGTCGAATTAACTAACCCCGTACGCTGGAAGCTTCAACAGACCTTCAATGAAATCTGGATGTATTTCTTCAACATCCAAGATGGTAAAGGCGGTTTCCAACGACGTAAGGTTACGTCTCGTAAATTGATGAACGGGACACGTAACGTACTGTCCTCGTTCTCGACGGGGTCTAAATGCATGGGTCGTGAAGACGCTATTCGTCCCACCGACACCAAAATTGGTTTATACCAGGGTTTAAAAGCATTACTTCCCGTTGCGCAGTACCAGATACGTGAACGTTACCTCGGTAACATCCGTGCCGGTGATGGCAACCTATACGGTGTGAACACCAAAACCCTTAAACGTGAATTCTTGGAAGTAGGTGGTCGTGTGTACGACACCTTTACCACCGATGATGGGATTGAATCCTTAATCAACCGAATGGAAGCTCGCGAGCTTCGCCATCAACCGATTATGTTGGACGACACCCACTACGTTGCGTTGGTTTACCAAGACACCAAACATTTTAAGGTGTTCTACGATATCGAAGAACTTCCTAAAACGTTTGACCGAAAATTCGTTCACGGTATGACACTCGTCGAATTACTTTATTTGTCGGGCTACGAGCTTTGGAACGATTATTTCGGTTTCGTTACACGTTATCCCGTTACAGGTCGAGGCTCGACGTATTCATCGACCATAAGATTGGAGACCACCACGTCATCTTTATATCTAAAAGAACTGGAAGATGACTGGGAAACTGAAAAACCCCGAGGGGCTATCAGCTACCCTGACCGGTCGGTTCCTACCTTTGTTGAGTCTATGGCACCACACCCTTCACGCTTAGGTGGCTTAGGGGGTGACTACGACGGTGATACCGGGTCGTTTAACGCGCCTATGTCCCAGGAAGCACTCGAGGAAAACCGGAATTGGGTCCACTCGAAGAACTACTGGTTCGATTCTGATGGGAACTTTAAAATCAATCCTATCAACAACGTGATTAAACGTGCAACGCAAGCGTTATTAAAGAACCCATAAGGCTAAGCAATGCTGCTCATTAAACAGTTTAACCAACGCTTCTCGGTGCGTAAAACCGACGAGTTTGGTAATCCGAGGATTATCCCGCTCGAGAAGCTACAGATACCGCGTGGTTCTGTACTCCACGTCGTTGATCTCGACCAGGTGGTATTAGCGCCACCTGCAACGCTTGAGATTATTCAACCGTTAGAAAAACCCGCGCAGATTCGCCACCACTTTAAATTGCCAGAAGACGGTATCAGTGGTCATCCGCGCAACAAGCCCGTGCAGGGTCAAGAACGGGCTATCTTTGCCTACCATCGTGCCAACCGCCCGATTCGTCGTCTTACTTCAGACGATCTGGTTCGCAAAGACTTAAAAGTTCTCCTTATTGAGAACTATACACCGATGTTATCGCACTATTACTATCCTGACACCCAGTTAGCTTGGTACGATAGACTGCGTAACATCCAGTTGTTAATGACCAACCAGTTCAAATACGACACGCAAGAATACATGCGTCAGAACTATTTCGTTATTGAACTGGGTTCGACTTTACCTTCTTTCCAGAAGTTTCAAACAACGTACAACGACCGTGTTAAGAGCAAGATTGAGAAGTTCCAGGACTTCAACTTGCTGTGGTTATTGGAGTTGTTTGCATGGGCTTATGGAAAACAATCCGATTCCTTATTTGCGGGAATGGATTTAACTCAGCTGTCACGAATGAACTTTATCTTCACCCACAACACGGGCTTTACGTCTATGAACATGGGTGTTGTAGAGAAAATGCGTAAGTCATCCGGTGGACGTTTAAGTGATGACCAGATGGCCAGGATGTTCTACCGTACGCTGGTGCGTGTAATGACACAAGCACCGTCTAATGCGTACGAAGCAGAATTCCTGACGCCGGAAGGTGACGAACGTGTTTTCCTTAAAGATATCGAAGAAGAAACCGTTGATGTTGTCGATGACGATGACGTTGTTAATGACGCTGTGGTGGAATCTGATAACGCGTTTGATGAAAAAGAAGACGTCGTTATTGAAGAACCGAAAGAAGACATCAAACCAACGACAATTGTCGTCGAGAAAGTCATCCCACATGACGAAATCATTAAACAGGAAGCACAGCGCTTGGCTGAAGCGGGCCGCTTAAGCTCTAAAGCGTATCAGTTCCTGTCAGAGTCGTCTAAACGTTTCGTTCAGCTGCCCAACCCGTATAATCCGAAAGAAACCTACGGGGAAGCGCTTACGGTTCACGAGAAAGATATCGTTGTTAAAGCCGAACCGAAAAAAGTTCAGCGACTCGTTACCGACGAAGGGTGGGCAGAGAACGTCACCGATCAGATGGTGAAACAATACAACCAGACCATGATGACTAAAGACGTGCTGGCCGCTGTCGCCAGCTCGCAACGTTTGGGTCTGGCGGTTCACAACCACACGGTGGAAAAAGAAGTTTCTGTTACCGGGACTATCGAACACCACACGTTACGTGTTCAGCCTATCGGTGGTGAGCCAACAACCGTTCGCTTCTCTATCCCTGGCTTGACCGAAGACGGTACTTGGGTCGCTAACGGTGTTGAATACACCATGCGTCGTCAGCGTGTAGACTTACCAATTCGTAAAGTTGCGCCGGATACCGTTGCGCTGACTACCGCCTACGGTAAAAACTTTGTCCGTCGTAGTGATAAAGTCGCAAACGATTACGGTCGTTGGTTAACCAACGCGATTATCACGCGTGCTGTTGACCCAACAAACACTGAAGTTACCGATGCACGTTTAGCGAATGTGTTCGATCCTACGCAACATCTGCCTCGACAGTATACAGAGATTGCGCGTCGTATTGCCAGCTTTAATGCGAACGGCTATATGTGGAACTTTGACTACAAAGAAGCCGTCAACTTCTTTAACGACGAACAACTCAGAGACGCCGATGCTGCCAAACTTCTGCCGGTCGCTAAACGCCCACGCAGTGAAACAATCCTGGCAATGGATGACAAGTCCATGCTTTACGGCGTGAACGGAAACAAAGTTGAACCTGTGGGAACTATCGCGGAGGTACTGGGCTTTAATAACCAGAAAGTACCGCGCGAAATGACCGAGCTATCTTTGATGGGTAAATCTTTGTCGCTTGGTTTTATCTTCTCGTTCTATCTTGGACTCCAGGGAATGTTAAAGCATTTCGGTATCCAGTACGAGTTGGTTCCTGTAGGTCAACGTGTTGATAAGAACGCCTACGACAGCATTATTCGACTACAAGACTGTAAACTTTTAGTCACTTGTGATAACGACCAACAGAAGATGATTCTGCACGGTTTAGATCGTTATCTCAAACACCTGGTTGCTTATACCGAATCAGAAGCAGACCGTGAAGACATTTACCTGAACCTATTACGTGATGCAGATGGCCTAACACCACGGTACATCAACGAGCTGAAACAGATGCGGTCCGCGTTTGTTGACGACATGCACGCACGTATCCTCAGGAAAATGGGTGAACCGGAAACCTTTATTGGCTTGTTGGAACGTTCTAACGAACTGTTGCAAACTGACCACTCCTTACCGGAGATTAACGGTGACGAAATGATGTTCTTAGGCAACCAGAGGATTGCCTACCACATCTATACCGCGATGGTTAGAGCGATGCGTAACTACAATAACGCACCGGGCAGTAACCGTAAGTTTGAACTCACACAAGACATGGTTTGGGGTGCAATTAACTCCGACCCGTCCGTACTGTTGGCACCAGGCGCTAACCCTATCCAGTCGATTAAAGAAAAAGACGTTATTACGATGGGGGGTACAGGTGGGCGTAATCGTAAAACGATGGTCTACCACACACGTGAATTCCAACCTAGCGATATCGGAATAGTCTCGGGTAACACCGTGGATAACGGCGACGTAGGTATTACTGCTTTCGTCACCAATAACCCGCGTTTTGACACTGTTGACGGCACCACGTTTAAACGTGATGAGAAACCCCCGAAACCGAGTGACACGCTTTCGTTTATTGACGGGTTAGTCCCTGACACGTTAATGGACGATGCAAAACGTCAAAACTTCGTTGGTATTCAGTTAGGTTCTGCCACCAGTTGTAATGGGGCAACCACAACCCCGTATCGTACAGAACAGGAGAAATTCGTCGCTCACCGTACCTCGGTGAAACATGCACGTGTTATCGATAAAGCAGGTAAAATTACTGGTCTGTCGAAAGACCACATTGAAATTACGTACGAAGATGGAAGTAAAGAAGCCTTTCCTCTAGGGCGCTGGTTCGGCCCCCACGAAGGTACCTTCTATCCGCACACCCTGGTAACTCGCTGGAAAGCCGGTGACAAGCTCCCGGCCGGAGCAGTGATTACGTACAACGAGCAACACTTTGAACCCGATATTTACGATCCTACACAGGTTTCCTGGAAGAACGGGGTGCTGGCTACCGTTGCTTTATTAGAAGCTGAAGAAGTTATCGAAGACTCCAACGCAATTTCTGAACGGTTCGCGAAGAAAATGGTGGGGCAGGTAACAAAGCTGAAGGAAGTGACGATTAACAGCAACCAGATGCTTTTGGAAATCGTGAATGAAGGCGACCACGTAGACGTCGACACAATCCTATGCACGTTTACTGACGACTTGACAGGCGATATGAGTGCCTTTAGTCAGGAAGCAGCCGCAACGTTGCAAAGTTTAAGTTCGTACGCACCTCGTGCAGGGGTACGTGGTATCGTGGATAAAATCGAAGTGGTGTACCACGGTGAAACCGAAGACATGACACCAAGTCTTGCTGAACTGGTGCGTAAATACGACAGAATTCGTCGTAAAGCGGCACTGGCAGTCGGTCGTGGTGATCCGGTTTCAGGTAGCGTAAACGGTGACTACCGTGTCGAGGGTGTACCATTGGCCTTTAACTCACTGTGTGTTCGATTCTTTATTACACACGACGTTGAGATGGCCGCAGCGGATAAGATGGTTATTGCTAACCAGCTAAAAACCACCGTACAAGAAGTTATGTACGGCGACAACAAAACAGAGGATGGTGATGACCTGGACGTGCTGTTCGGTCGTGATTCCGTCGATGCGCGTATCGTAGGTTCAATCCAACGTATCGGTACCTCGAATGCTGTAGGTGAACAAGCCGGGATTCTTATCGGGCGTATACTCGATGGGGAAGCTGTGCCTGATTTACCCGCGACACTTAAATAATCTCAGGGGGTGGGTCGCTCCCACCCTGGTAAACTCCGGAGAAGAGAATGTCTATTCTAGATAAAATCAAGCAGCGGCACGGTATTCCGACTGGGAAAAATATTACCCAGCAAAACGTGGAGGGGTACAGTCCTATCCAGCGTACCAACTACGTGTCTTTAGGTAACACCGTCGAATTAGCAACGGAAATTGTACACGGTCTGATTCGCGGTAACTCAGGAATGTCTGACCGTATCGGTGATCAGAAACTGCTGAAACGTGATATTGCAGATCTGGTGGGCGCGCGTTTGTACGCGATGCTTCAGGCGAACATCAGCACGAATAAAGAGGTTAAACAATGATCAGTTTATACTCGCTGAATGCGGTTACTAACGCCATGAAGCTGTGCAAACAGCATAACGTTCAGCTTGGCACAGACGTTGACTCTCCCGTTGATTTGCTCAACCGTGCAGTCGATCCTACGCGTGTTTTCGATACCACGATCACCGACGAACAGTTCTTCCAGGAACTGCCTGCGATTACGCAGCTTAAACGTCCAACTGACGGTACGGCGGAAGCGTCGATTATTCGTGACGGTGCTGTTGAAGTTGAAGCACTGCGTGTTGATGATCACGAAACCACACTGTTTGAACTGAAGAACATGGCTATCCAGCGCTGCAACGGAATGCTGGACTTTGCCCGTAACGTTGTTCAGCCATTTGTACAGTTGGTTATCCAGAACAACACGATTGAAGATGTTAAACCGTTGGTCGAAGACTGGAACCTGATTCCGGTAGGTATCGATCCGTGCGTAGATTCTCCTGTTGTTCAAGCCCTGATCCAAGAAATCGCTAACCCAATGGGTAACGGTACGACTTACGACCCGATCAAGTTCGACGTACCGACCAACATCGAGATTCCTGAAACGGGCGTAAAAGCGTACGATGAACTGGTCCGTAAACTGTTAAACGACCTGAACCTCAGCATGTACGATGCGGCAAAACTGCTGCTGGCAGGTAACTACACCGCACCGGTTGCAGATAATGCACCGCAGCTGGTAAGAGAACGTGTTCTGGTACTGCTGCTGTCCTCGTTCTTTATCGAACGTCCGTGGCCTGACTCAGGTGTTGATTCCCTGAAATGGAAAGCGGAAATGGGACGTGCGTACTACACGTCCATCGGTTGGGTATACGGCTTCGAAAAAGCGGTCGCTAACCGTGTTGCAACGGGTAACATCGTTTACTCTTACGACACTGCTGAGAAAAACGTATATATCTGTCAGGAAACGATGGATGACTACCTGGAAAAAGGGGGTATCGTTGAAGCCCTGCTGGGTGCTATCTATCTGATGGATGAAGGCGACTATAACGTCTCCGCACGTGTCGCGTCTCTACTGGAGAACCAGAAAACTTACGTTGAAGCTTACAACCGTCGTGCTATTATCGTTCAGAAACGAAACGAACTCGATTGGGTAAGTCGTAACCGTCAGGCACTGAAAAACGCGTTCTCTATCGCTATCGATCAACTGGATCAAGCTTACATCGACAATAGCGATTGGCCACGTACGCGACAAGACGTCAAAGTCGGTGTAATGTCTGCTTGCGATTTCTTCTTTGTCAACGCAGACGAAGACATTACGCTGTTTATCATCCAAACGGCGTGTAATGATGTTTTCCAAGCTTATGAGATTGGTCCGCTAATGCGTGCAATCCACACAGCGATGATTGAAAACACCGACCCGGCAGAAGCCGCGACCAGTTGGATGATTGACTATGTACTGAACTGGATTGCAGGTTCAGTATTCGTCGAAAAACTTTAACGCGCTTAGGAGGTGATCGTGAGTGCGATTGAAACAGCCCGTCGTGACCCTACTAAGGTTCATGCGGACTTGGTAAATAACGGCACGGTCACCACTACCAAAGGGGGATGTTACATTTACATCCCCGTTGGGTTTGTGGCGAAAGAGTTGGCGGTTATTTCTTCTACGGTAACAATTGTAGGGATCTTTGCGATTTCTACCGACCGTAAAACATATGGGGTGTCCAGCGTTACAACGCTTATGGAAATTACCCCAACGGCGTTTGAAGAGATCGACGTCTTTGGCGTTCCTTATTACGAATTTCGTTTTGATCCCGGTACAGTGGTTTTCCCCAACCGCAATTTACAGGTGTTGTCTCAGCCTATTTACAACATTGCGTCGTATATTTACGACTTTGGTAATCGTCCTTTCTGGTTTACTGCGGCGGATGATGCTGAGCTTTTGGCACCCGATAAAGTCAAGAAATGGAACGGTTTTACTGTATTTGCCGATCAGATTACCGCTGATGTTTACGCAGCACACACACAGCGTAAAGTGGGTGATCCGAGAACGTTCTTCCGTTACACACTGAAGAAAGATAGCGATCTTAACAACCCTGTGCAGTTTATTCCGTTGCGCAGTGGTTCACTTAACAAAACGTCGAGACTGGCGAAGCTTGCTGACGTAGAACTTAAACGTGGTATCCGTTCTGCGTTACAGGTTGACCCAGTGCGTGCCGAACCGCTCGAAGATTTGTTTATGAGGTAATTTTACCTTTTACTTTTACTCGGGGAAAACAATGGACAACTTAACACTGCGTTACAACTGTGTAGCGTTAGCCGGTGTTAACGCTCCAGCCACGCTGGAGAAAGACGCGGATGGTTATTACCGCGTACTTTTGGGTGCTTTGAATATCTTTAACTCGGAAGGGATTTTCTACGCCTATAACGAGTCTAAACACGTATTCGAGCGCTCGAATATCTTTATGCGTAAAGTGAAAGCAGGGAATCTGTTCGGGGAAGAAGATCACCCGGCACCAGAGCCTGGTATGACCGAAGCGCAATGGATTGATCGCAACGAATGGATTGAGACGAAAAACGTCTGTATGCACATTCGTGAAGTTGAAGTGATTCCAACCGACCAAACCTGTAACGGGTTGCCGGTTATGGAAATCTGGGGCTGGATTAAACCGAACCGTGAACGTGGTCCGTACTTAGCAGAAGCACTCGAAAACCCGCACCAGAATGTGTGCTTCTCTCTGCGCGCGATCGTACGCGAAGGTTATGTGGGTGGCGTGAAAACACGTCGCTTGGATCGTCTGGTGACATTTGACTGGGTTATCGAAGACGGATTGCAGATTTGTAACAAATACTCTGCGATTCAGCGCGGTAGCAAAGTTGCTCAAGAATCCACGCGCGTCCTGCTGGACCGTCGTGTTTCTCTCCAGGCGCTGGAGGACATTCTGCGTAATCCTAATACGACGTCTGCTATCGCGACCGAATCTCGTCGTGGTGAAGTTCGTGCGTTAGCGCAGGAGTACCTGGCAATTGCTAACAAGAAAACTAACCTGCGTGTTATGGGTTTAGGTAACGGGAAGTGGTAAATGGCTGATACTATTGAACCTTCGTTGGTGAAGTGGTTAGAGCAACAACTACCACGCACCGCAAAGAAAGTTTCTTTGAAAAAGTTAGATAGTGCCCCGTTACATATCAGCGATCGAAAGATTCCGGTTTTCACGCCTCGGATTCCTTATAGCGTTTACAGCGACGAAGACAAAACGGTACCCCGTATTTGCTGTTCTGTCGATTTAGAACGTTGCCTACGTGGTGTCCGTCGTTACTTTACGCCTGCGGAAACCGCGAACGTTGTGCCACGTTTTTATCTGTATGGGTTCGACGAACGTGATGTTGTGCAACCCTCGATAGAACTGTCGGCTGAACCGTACCGCGCTAATGAAGTGTGGATTGTTCCTCACCGTTTATCAAACTGGGAAATTAAACCCAGTGTGGTAGGTGAACTGCGTTTAGTTCGCCTAACCGATAACGGGTATTCCCACACGTTAGCAGTAGCGCTTAACCAAGACGTTCGTTTGAATGCTAACCAACTATTAAAAGGTGGTTCGTTCTACGAGCTTACGGTAACGTGCAGTGAGCGGGAACCACAAATTACGATTTCTGATGCAAAAGAAATCTCTCGGGGTATTTTTGACGCTGCGTTAAACGAATACACTGTAACTCCATAATCGCCCAGTTCATGGTCTGCAACCCGAATTTGTCGATTGTGAGGGAAGCATGAAAGTGGTTAACATTGCCATACCTCCGACTTTGCAAGCTTTAACGCCTGAGGAACTGAAAGCGCTCACCATCTACGCCGTTCAAGGACGTGCTGGAAAGGAAGTGCTTTCTTCGATACTCGCTGAACGTTTTGACACCAAACGTAAAGTCAACAACATTGTCGCAGGTATTTCACAACAAGATATCGCGAAATTTTATTGCGACGTGCGTCAAGCCGGTACCGAAATCGACTTTACACGTACGTACCTCTTGTTAACTGAACCGTATCGGTTCATTCTTTCTATTAAGCAGTCCTGATTTTATTATTTTTACGATTTCTACCGTTATTGTGTCGGAGGAACTTCTACAAAAAGGATAATCAAAAATGTTCAATTTAGATAGTGACGGCGTATTCGCAAGTTGGCGCAAATACGTGCTGACACACCACTTTCAAGGAATGTCCATACAAGAATTTCATGGAATGCCGGAATTGCACCGCCGTGCACTGGTTCGGGAAATGTATTTAAAGGACCCGGATCTTTTTTATAAACTAGACCCTATACCCGAGGCAGCAAAAATCCTCGAAACGGTAGAAAGTCTGGGGGAATGCTGGGCGATATTAACGTCGGGTTCGGAAGATCATTTCGACCACGACCGTGTTGTTGAGTGTAAAAAGTTATTCTTCGAGAAACACTTTGGTGTGCCTGGTCACAAAGTTATCGTGACTACAAACTCTGCGGAAAAAGCGTCTTACGCTGATAAGGGGAGATTGTTAGTGGATGACTATGGCCGGAATTGCCGTGAGTGGGTGTTAAAGAACGGGACCGCGATTTATACGCGGACGGATGAGCCTGACGTTGAAGCAGTTTGCCGACAACTCAGAACATTCGCAGAAAATCCCTTCGAATACTCAGGTCAGATTTTGTGCGTGCAGTAAAACCTTTCGGGTAGTCTATTCATCGAATAGACTACCCTACCTTTATTTTAATCCTATTGAAAATTATCTTGGATATATTTTACTTAGGTGAGCGTTGTAGAATTACACGCTATTCGACTGTTTAACCTAAAGGAGTATTAAGAATGAATAAACTTGCGGGTAACACTCAAGGAGATGCAGCTCATGGTCTGGTCAGAACAATTCATTGATATTTGTCGTGACCCCTTCACCTTATGGATTCTGTGTAGCTTACGTCGTGATGACAGATTCTATACTTTCGTTACAGACCCTCAAACACTCGAGCTCCACGTAAAACGCGTTGAGGCGCATTTAGAGACGTTAAAAGAGGAAAGTAATACCATTGAGCCTAAAGATGCATTTCTGTGCCGTATGGCGTCTCCTAAGTGGCGTGAAGCGCATCGGCTAAAAGCATCTACGCTCCCGGATATGGTACAAGAACTTGCAAGGGCGGTAAGCGCTGACCATATCCTCTATCGAAACATTATCCAAGAACCTGACGATTGGAAAAACCATCGTATTTTGTTGGCACGTTGTCAGTTCACATTCTCTTAATCGACTTGTAAGGTATTATCAATGGAAGCTACTGAAATTAATAAATTCTGGGAACGTGTACTTGGCCACTTCCGCGATTTCTATCGCTATACCGATAGCGCGCATCGACTAGACCACATTCTTTCTGTGAAGTCGAATGCGATTCGTATCGCCTACCTGTTGAATGAAACTCAACACTTAAAGAACATTCTGGTTGCCGTGGCAGCGCACGATATTTTCTCCACACCTGCTGACCGTGCTTCTCACCACATCAAAGCATTCAACTACGTGCTTGATTCTGCACCTATTCTCAAACGTCGCTTTAAGCTTAGTTGTGACGATGTAACCGAGGTAGCGTATGCGGTATTAGAACATCGGAGTTCCCACAAGGGTGGTTATAATTCCATTGTTTCTGAAATTGTCGCTGCTGCCGATCGTGGTATTCCCACCATCGAAGAAGTTAAAAATTACATGCACCGCTCTTACTTATACGCACGTGACCATGGAAAATCCGTTACCGATTCAAAATTCCATGCCATCCGTCACGTACAAGATAAGTTCGGTCGTAATGGTAAATCCCGTGTTCCAGATTGGTATAATGCATTGTTTGCGAAAGAAATCATGGAACGCCAAGAGTACGTTGAAATGCTCGACTTAGCGTATTTCACCGACGAAATCATCACTGGCTTAGAAAGCCGTCTTCAACAACAGTAAACCTTAAGGAATAAATCAAATGGCAAAAGTAATGTCTACTAAAGAACTGGCTGCAATGATCGACGCGCTGGAAACTCCGGCAATGACCCTGGGCGAAGATGCTGTACTTAACTCAGACCCGTTAATCAAAATCTACGAAGAATCGCTTCCGGTCATCAAAGTGAACGATACCGATTATCGACTGACGTTACAGGATGCGGATGCAGTTCGTCAACATGATGCGAACTTCCTGGAAGTCTACGGTAAGGTTGCGTCAGAAGTTATCGTTGAGAAAGCAAAAGCAGACGATGAACTGGTCGCGCTGGACCTTACCACGAATATCGGTAACGCGTCGTTCTCTACAGTGTTCTCACGTCCAACCGGGGAAACAGTAGGGGCGTCTGAATGGGCAGCTTCTATCGGCTTTGGTTACGGTGTACCTAAGTCAAAAGAGCTGGAAGGGAAAATGCGCAAAGTGTTTGCCGATGCGATGATGGCGGGCGATGACGAAGACGACGAATAAGATCGCCATTATTTCAGGAGCCCGACTACATCGGGCTTTTGTTCCTGAAGAGAAAATCAATCCTACGAAATGGCAACAACCTCTTTCTCGGAAGCCAGGACCGCCTAGACCAATTGATGGTCTGGTTTACCTGAGCCACCGACGGAGAAAATAAAATCTAGGGCGGTCTTATGACCGCCTTATTTTTTTTTTGATTTCAGGAGATAAAACAATGCAAAATTTATTCGACGGGTATCCCATGGCTCAAGAAAAGCCGAATACGGGGCGGGCTGACCCACTTCCTAACGTCATGAACCGTACAGAAGTCATTAACCGCCTTAACCAGATCGGTGAAATCTTTACGTTGTCTATGGAAGCCACTTTAGATGATGCGTTTCCACATATCGCAGGTTGGCCTGCTGAAACGATCCCACACACTATCAACGGCTACCAGCGTTTCTTAACCGAAATACGTAGCAGTTCCGTCGGTAACATCATCGCCGGTTACATTATCCGTTTCAAACAACTCCTACTGATTGAATTCGGTGAAGGTGTATTGGAAGCATTGGAATCTGAACTGATTACGTTGCACAACAACGAAATTATACGTAACGAAAAAGGAAATGGTGACACAGAACCAACGCTGTGGCGTGTTGCTTATCCTGACGATACCACTAACACGCCGCCTACCACGTTCGATTTACTCTCTACGTTCCTGCTATTAATGCAGATGAAAAACTTAATTATTCGTTCTTCTGCCCGTAAACAATTAGCGCAAGAAGAAAAATAAAAGCTACCTACCTCCTTGACGGAGGTAGGTAAACTTATTTTTTTTTGCTTAACGAAGCTGATTTGCCATCTGCTCGTCGGACACAGAACGATAACCGCCAGCCGTAGCATCGACGTCTGGGTTGATACCGTTGGTCTGTTGAGACGGAGTAAGCCACAGTTTGCGCTCGTAAGGACGCAGACCGTAAAGCTTCATGCGCTCCAGTTCTTTCTGAGCTGCCTGCATCGGACCCCAACCTGTCCATTGCTGGGAGGTGAAGGTGATAGACAGTTCGTTGGTCTGAGGACCGGTGTTCGGGTCACGTTCACCGATATCCTGACCGTTAGACTCAGGAGCCATGTTCGTCAGCCACCAAGCGTTCTGCGGTTTACGCTGATACGCATCCGGTTCGAAATACAGCACGGTCATGCTGTACATATCCGGCAGGTGATCCGGCACGTTCGGGTTGATTGCCGCCAGACCAGGGTGGCCAGTGTGCGGGTCACAAACGCCGTAAACCAGCCACGCCCACAGCATGTTCTGATACACTTTACCCAGTTTATCCGGGGTCGTGTGTGTAACTGAAGACAGTGCTTCCGTTACCAGACCAGCTTCGTACTGAACGCGGTTGTTACGTCCCTGCTGAGTCTGTACGTACTCAGCACTCAGGGATTTGTCCAGACCGGTAATCGTGGTGTGAACCTCGATGAACGATTTAATTGCCTGACGCCACAGTTGTGGGTTCGGCATGTAATCAACCCAACGAGGGAATTCCATCACACGTGCGATTACGTTACGGCGCAGACGGTGGGCGTTGGTAACGAACTTACCAACCTGACCGACCGGACCGTTTTGACCAGACGAGAAGGGGTTAACCATATCGTACTGGCCACCATCGACGTGGAGGCCCTGGTCAGGTAAAATCATGCGTTCTTTGATAGACATCTATTAGACCTCCGTACTGTTGCGACGATAAACTTTGATCGTCGTGTTGAACTGCGACAACAGTACACCGCCTTCAGCTTTAATGTCCAGCGTGATAGAGTAGCCGTTGGCTTTATCGTCCGCTGTCATATACGCACTCGGGGTAATGTCGGCAATATTATCCAGGCGACCTTCCAAACGCTCGGTGATTTTGTTTTCAATCATTTTCGCGCGTTCGTCGTCCGTCATACGGCTTTCACCGGACATATCTGCCCAAACTTGATCACTGACACGATAAACGTAAGTCAGGATAAAGTTAAACAGTGCATTGTTCAGCACTGAACGTTCTTCGCTATAGATGGACTGGATAGCTGGGATGAACAAACGATAGTAGTCGCGGGAACGTGCGGTAACCAGGGACACATCCCAGTCGGATGCGTAAACCTCATTACCTTTCCACGGCATACTCAGATCGTACAGATCTTCGATGATCGTCTCTTCACCACGGCTGAAACGATACGCCGGTTTTGCACGTCCTTCACCAGAACCGAGATACTTCGAGAAGAAGTTCGCAATGCTATAACACATCGGAACCGGTTTCTTGTAGCTCGAGTTACGGATGAATGCAGACTGGCCAGTAATCATCCCACGGCACGCTGGGGTACCGTAATAGGACGACTCAGGCACGGACGTAATCATTTCGATCAGCGCTGTCTTCACGTTCTCTTCGGTTTGTAAGTCATTACGACCTTCGTTATAAACGTGAGTACAGAGTGTCAAGAACGTGTTACGAGAACGACCAATGAAGTTGGTCAGCACTTTCTTGGTATCCATGCTAAAGCCGGAGTCCCAGAAGCAGCCTAACGAATATTTCAGTTCGTTATCGTAACGGACTTTACCGCCGTCCGGGAACAGGCTCATCTCACGACGCACGAGTTTGTCGTAAGCATCATTACCCATCGTCCCGTCACTACCGCCCTGCAGATAGTGAATATTGGAAGCAGAAAAGACAACTTTACCCACTTCATCAGATGGGCTAACTTGCAGACCATCGTACATTTGACCGGTTAAATCCAGACCGCCGAAGATATCGACCATATACGGATCGGTGATCGCTGGTTTCGCATTCTGAATCTTGGACTGTGCCAGTTTCAGAACAGTTTCCAGGTTTTCACGGTAAATGTAGAACTCTTCGAAAGGACCGTAGTCCGGCAGACCACCGATGTCTGGCATCGTCTGACGATAGGCATCCGGAACAACGACTTCGAAGTCCAGTTGAGTAGCCATCGGCTGATAGTATGCATCGGGCTTGAAGCTAACATTGATGCTGCTAAGACCTTTAAGGGTCTTCCAAATTACCGGCGATGTAACCCCTGCTAAGGTTTCAAACCATTGCAGTGCGTACATACGTCCACCTACGTTGATCTGATAAGCAGACGCGATAGATGGGCTGGATTTTTCGTTCAGCGGAACCAGTTTAAAACCGAAACCGTTGACATCAGCACCCGCGTACGGGCCTTTAATGTCGAAGATCGGATAGAGCTTTGATTTCGCCTGGGTAGTTTCGTCAGCCATTGTCCCTTCAGTAACCACACCTGTTTTCAGGGTGCTTACATCTTCGACAACTTGCAGACGGAAAACCACTTTCAAGCCATCAATGTCCGCTTTCTTCTTCGGCTTACCGTTAGTTTCATACTGGATAATGCCGTTCACACGCTCGTATGAAGGAACTTTGGTTTCGAGGACGTCAGCCACCAGACGGACAGCTGCGACTTTCGCATCATCCGGCACCAGACGCTGATACATACACTCGTTACCATTGGCATTAAACATCGCCTGGAAGGGTGTGTTGAACGTCGCGTAATCGCCACGCAGGTCGAACAAATCACGACCAAGCAGAGACAATGCATTATCCCCGGATAACGGGAACGCCTCGTCGTCTACCCCGCGTGATGCAAAGGTGAAGATCAGCGGCTTATGAATCGGATCACCCGTGGGGGTCCGGACAAGCTCAGGGACAGAGTTATCCTGCCACCCTTGCTTGTTATTCAATGGCGCGCCGTTTCGTGGAATAAAACTCATGGAACGTCTCCATATTCAGTCTTTAAGACCTTGAAAAAGGGTCATACTAAGGTATCATACTCATGGCACTCAAAAACGCTTACAACGGTACTCCGTTTAATACCATAGACCTTACCCGCTTACACGCGGATTTGGAACTGGCGCGTAAAGTCAATCAGACCGTTGCACAGTCTGACGAAGTACATTACGTTATCGAAACCGCCGATGTAAAACCGTTCCCGTTACCGATCGTCATCGGTGATGACGTGTACGTTGACGCACGAACTTTCACTACGCTCGACAAAAACGGCGTACTGAAAATCCGTAACCCCATTGAGCACCAATTACGCCTCGACGAAGCACGTTGGGAATTAGTGTGGAAACGGAACAATGATAAGCTCGGTACATTAATGTCACGTATGTCTTATCACCATGAGATCTTCAGCAGGTGGATTAGCGATGCAATAGAACACACCTACGCACTTGCTCCATATCAAAGTGGTCAAGTCAAGGCACTCGCTGCCCTGTTCTCCGTAGGACAGTTCTACAACAACTTCGAAGATGAAGTTAAAATGTTAAGAATGCAGCAGCAGTTAGAACGTGAACTTCGTCTCGGACCACAGATTTTTGAAACCGTTACCGGAAATACAGAGTTCCTGTTCCCACGCAATATCGGTGAATTTGTCGAGATGGTAAAAGCTGCAGACATTACCGCGCGCTTAAAAGATCTCAGCGTGGTAAGTTTGCAAGGTATGCTGGCAACGAGCTTGGGTAGTTTCATTAGCTACGATCGTCAACTTGTTACCAGCGCTATCGAATACCCGCCGTCTCTCTTTGTTATTACCCGCACTTGCTTAGAGAACGTGGTATTCAACCGCTCCCGTTTAGGTGGGCTAATTAAGAAATGTGACGTGGCAAAACGTAAAGACGCTTTTATCATGGCATACGACACATTACTTAACCAAAACACCAAACCGATAAACAACCAGTAAGAGGTCCACTATGGAGAACTGGCTGGTCGCCCACGCCATCCAAAAAGCGTGGCAGCGTCCATATCTTGACGGGGTGCTCAACATCGCGCCCTTCCGTCTTTCACCCAAGACCGGGGCGATCGGCTTTTTCAAACACGGTCGGATTCCGGTCGCTTTACCGAAAGAAAATTCGTGGTGGCACGCCTACGCGGTGGATAAACTTCACGTAAACTGGGGGAATCTTGCTATTCCCCTAAACCGTTGGAAGAAACTGTCCACTTGCGTAAACGGTTTTAGCACCTGGATTCAAGTCTATAACGAAAACGGAACGACGATTCCTTCCGAATACGTTTATTTCTACCGTAACAGCGCAGGAATGGTTTACATGGCTATTCCGCAATCCGATCGGTATGCCTGGTTGGACAACGACCCTTGTTACCTGCGAATTTATCCTGGTTACAGTGGGGGTGAAAACGCACCGTACATCAACCCGACGACCGTCGAGTTTTATTCACCGGCGAATCGCGAACAAGTTCAAAAAGTTATTGACCGATTCAACTACCTGAAACAACAAAACAAAGGGTATGTTGAATTCTGGTTAAACGGAGAACTGGTTGAATCTCCAAAACCTGCGGATATTAAAACGTGGGACGACATCGACATTCGCGTCGATGGTCGTGTTCGTCGTGTTGTAGAATTTCGCTGTGGCGACTTACAAACGTTTATGTCCAAACTGGATAGTAAACGAAAATACTTGCTCCATATTCCGAAAAAAGATGGCATCTGGATTTTTAACAACGATGCGGAAATCCAGCTTTACTGGAAAGGCCGGGGACGTTATTACCATCGGCACCGACACCAGGCACTGCGTCAGCTAACATGGAACGATTTATCAATCCCAACTGAACGTATTGCAAAATATCGCAACGTTTTTACCGGTTCAATCACCGACCTGGACGATCTGATCATCAGACTGATTATTCGCGATGACTATCTGGATATTACGCCGTTGTTTAACTCATCGCACATTCACGATTTATACCGATTATCAGATGACCTGATTATCGACGCGATGATTGGCGCGAATGCGAACGTAACAGAGTGGCAAGCCGCTAATCTGGAGCAAGCTGCTTTTAACCGACTGGCAGCGGCTAAGCTTGAGAACATTACGCGCGATTTGTGTACTGATGCTTACGGTTACAACGCCGTAAGCCGCTACGCTGCCGACACCCCTCAACGGCTCACGTTAACAGAGGGAGGGTACCGCGCTACCTTGCCTGCGTTGCTGGCAACCAACTCGACTGTGTACGAGTATGACGGTGACGGATTGCTGTTAGAAGCACATCAAAATCGTGGTTATGACGTTTATCAAGCACGCAACCCCAACACCAGAATTATCGAGGCAATTGAAGGCGATAAAGACGAGGCAGTAACTATCGTTGATAATGCCGCCGATTTCGAGATTCAGGAAGGTCAAAACGTTAACTTGTGGTTGCGTAAAGTTATCGATGATATTCCACGAGACGAATATCTGAAGGCAGTAGAAGGGACGGATTACACCCGTGAAGGTAATAGCATTACCTGGACTGTGGACCGTACTCGTCGTCATCCTACGGTGATTTACGACGATCGCCATCTGTATTTCGAAATTGATGTGGCTGTCAGAGAAGGGGAGATTCGTATTCCTATTCTGGCCCGAAACCAAGAAGGTAATCAACGCACTCTGTGGATTCCGATGGAAACTGTTGAAGTGTGGTTAAACGGACACCCTCTGGTACACGGTATCGATTATCACGTCATTTGGCCAGAAATCGTTGTAGTCTGCAAAGCTTGGATGAGCGATTCTGATGAGAACCACATCGCGGTGCGTTGTCGTGGTGTCACCGGTGAACTTCGTATTCCGAAACACGGTTTCGTCTCAAGCGGGCTGTTATCAAATAACAACCAATTTGATTGCCGTGACGACAAAGTTATTCGCGTCGTTGCTGGCGGTTCCTTGCTATTACGCGACGAAGTAGTGTTCCGCGAAGACAACACTGTGGGCGTCAATATTGTTGATGATGGTTATCCCTACTCTGTCGATGACCCTACAATACCATTGCGTACGCTGGTATCGGGGAACACGTATGCGCTCAGGGACGTAGCTCGTGACCTGGATAGTCGTGTAGAAAATTACATGTCTAACTGGTTCCCGACACCGCCTCCACAGAATCCTGTGCCGTTGCCGCACCTGTATCACCTTTATTCGCCTACGTTGAATAAAATCCTGTGGGACTACTTACAGGGTGTTCTCACCCTAGTGGAAGACGATCCGGATTATCGTATCTCAACAACACAGTTGGATGAGATCATGGAGCGATATAAAGACCTGCTTCCGTTCGACCCCGCGTACATCGGTTACGATAAAGCGTTTGTCAAACTCCATCCGCATGTGAAATACCAAACCGTGGAAGTTAACGAACTCGGGTTCGCGTTTTTGGATCGCGTTAACGAGCGGTATCTGAATGGTGAAGTTCAGCTGAACCAGTATCTGAAAATCAAGGGTTAATCATGGCCTTAACAACCGACATTATTAATAAGGATCGCGGGTTCCGTGTATGGCGTCCTGAAGAACTCTATGCGCCGGAACGTCCAACCGGATACGTACCGAACCCGAAAGATCTGATCGTTAACGATATCACCTCTGGTTTCGATATCGTCATAAGCGTTAACTACTCCAAACCATCGTGGGAAACCGAACCGTGGGGTGGTGTAGGGGTGGCTAATCAAGACGGTCGTCTAAATGGGCATTACCCACTGCGTAGTGATAAATATCGTGTCTACGTGGATTCTACAAAGCTCCCGGCAACAATGGTGTTAGATAACGCACTCACCTTTGAAGGACCGGACGTGGACGGGGTGCGCATATTCCGAGGCAGTAAAGTTGACGACAGCGCTGAAATACTCTCCGGCTACTACAAAGACGGTAAATTGAAATACACTTACTTACCGGTCCAGACGATTTCTGTCGAAGGTGCTGAGCGTGTCGTTAAACAAACGTTGCCCGGTGCTTGCTTAGCTGAGGTCGAGAACGGTGAAGAATGTATGTTCGCTGTTTACTCCGACGTCGGCAACGTGGTACAAATCGGTCACGCGCACATTATCAAAACGAACCTGGTAATGCCGCAAGAAACGCCAGCTCGTACTGTGTTGGGTATTAAGTTAGTGTCACCGTTCTTGGTAGACAACGACGGCACCACACTGACGCTGCCAATCAACATGCCAATTGAGTCTATACCGCTCTGGTGTGATGTTGTTTACAGCGATGGCACAAAACGTCTACCTATCGACCAGGCTCGTGTGAAATTCAACGGATTGCGTAACGCAGGTTCACACGACACGTTCTATATCGCTTCTAACTCAGGTAACACGCTACCTTGTGTACTGAGTTATAAGTTATCCAGAGGTGAAACTTACGGCGGTACCGATGTCGTAGGTGACACCATTGTGAAAAACTATACGGCGGTAACAGAGCAGGTCGACGGTGCCTACAGCATGAAACTTTTCGTTGTGCCGAGATGGCTGGACGCCACACGCGGTTATCGTCTGGACTTCTTGCTGTATAACCTGACACGCGGTAAAGTTTACGATGCAACAGCGCACGTTAACTACACCACGGGTACGACCTTCGATCCGTTATTGATGGGTGTTAAACAACGCCTTAATGTTCAGGTGGACATTAGCAAGGTAGACAGTAAATTCCGTGCGTTTATTCAGTCTCAGTCATTCGCCATCACGCTTGTGAACCCAGGTAACGAACTGAACTCGAACTTCATTCTAGAATACCTACCAGACGGTATGAAGTATGGGGAGAACGTGTGGGCGGAATTTAGATACTCCAACGTCAATTATTCTGAAATCGACGTCAGTAACAAAGTGGCCTCTAAGGCAGAATGGTTGAAGCTGTTGTACGAGCCGATTTATCCGTTGTACGACCGTCGTAATGAGTCTGAACCGCCTGAACCAACACACTTCGAAATCCACGTCGGGGGTAAAGTTTACACCTATAGCGTAGATGAGTGGTTGGATAAAAAGGTTATCGACTACCGCGTACCACTGGACGCTCCGCTAGTGATTCGTTGGATACGTCGCACACCAACAGATACGCTAAACTTAGCTGCGTCGCCAATGCTGGCGCACCACATCGAATAAATATAACAAGCCTCCTACCCGAAAGGGTAGGAGGCAAGGAGTCTGTATGATACTACGAGAATCGGATTGGCGTTATTATCCGGGCGCAATTGTGGATGATAAAACCACAAACAAATCGTTTATCAAGTTTGCAAATATCCTAAAAAAGCTGGGTGTAAAGCACTGGTATATACACCTCGCCTTACATAACCCTTTGCTGCAAGGGGTCGATCCTTTTGACGAAAACCTAACGGACGAACAGAAGGCATATATCACTATCGAATGTGCTGAAAACCCTTGGTACTGGTTTCGAGAGTGTGTCAGGGTACCTGCGGACGGTATGAAATACGGGTCACCGTTCCGTATCGACCGTGGTAACTTTTCGATGTATTGGATTTTCTTCAACAACATCGACGCCGCCGTCGAATTCCTCCGTCAGCATGGTAAAACTGTCGGGATGAGCGGATTACTGTTGTGGCTAATTCGGTTTCTGGAAAACTCTCGTACGATTCTTATCACAAAAGGTCCGGCACTGCGTGAAGAAACCATTAACAAACTTAAGCAACTACGTAACGGCTTACCCTCGTACTTGTGGCCAGCGCATCCAGACGATCCAGATAACCGCGAAACCTTTGCGTGTTTAGCCCAGGGTAACAAACTGATTACGGGTATCGGTCAAAACGACCCAGAATCAGCTAACGGTATCGGTCGTGGACTTACAGCCGGTCGTCTGTTCTCGGACGAAGGACCCTTTACCAAAAACGTACACCACATTCTACCAGCAGCACTAGCATCCGGTACAGCGGCACGTCGTATTAACGAAGCGGAAGGTGTTCCTTACGGTAACGTATTCGCAACAACTCCGGGTGACTTAGCGACAGAAGAAGGCAAGTACATGTACGAGCTGATGACGTCGGGGATTATGTGGGATGAGCGCTATATCGATATTCCAACCCGTAAACAGCTCATTGATATCATCCGTTCTAACTCCACGGCAGAAGTTCCACGTATCATGTTCTACGTGAAGTACAACCACCGTCAGCTCGGCACCAGCGATGAGCAGTTAGCGGCAATGATTGCGAACGCCAAAGGTACCCCTGACCAGATCCGTCGTGACTTCGGTGGGGAATGGACGACCGGTGGCCTGAACAAGCCGTTCTCAGCGGAAGATGCAGATCGTATGAATGCTTCCCGTATGCGTGCTGTGTTTAAAGATATTTCACCACAAAACTACGTTACCGACTGGTACTACACCGAAGAGGAGATGATGACGAAGCTCAAAGATCGACACGTCATCGGGTTGGATACCTCTGAGGCTGTGGGTCGAGACGCGATCGCCATGTCTATTGTTAACTCTGTGACCGCAGAGTATGCAGGTAAATTAACCGTTAACGAATCTAACGTTATCTCTTTCGCGATTCATTTAGCGGATTTTATGGTGCGATATCCTAACACGGTACTAATCCTGGAACGACGGTCTACTGGCTCGTCTGTGGCTGATGCGATTATCCTGCAGTTACAGTCTCGTGTCACGGACTTACATCGTCGTTTATTTGTGAGAATCACCCAGGACTACTCACGTACGGACGATCTCTACAAAGAGTATCACCGTGGACCTATTGGTAACGCTGAGAAGTTCTGGAATAAATTCCGTAAATATATCGGTTTCTCAACCGACCAGGAAAAACGTCGTAAACTGTACGGTGAGGTATTCACCACAGCGTTGCGCTTATCCGCGGATAAACTCCGTTGCGGAGAACTCATCGACCAGATACTTAACCTCGTGGAGAAAAATGGTCGTATTGACCACAAGGCTTCAGGTCACGATGATCTCGTGATTTCTTGGTTACTTGCGATGTGGTTATTGCTGCTTGGGAATAACCTGGGGCATTATGAAATCAACAACAGTCGATTGATGATGCGCAATCGTAATTTAGTCGAAAATCGCGAAGGGGTGGATGAAGAGTTACAACTCGAGGAGGAGGCGCGACAGCAGGAACTGATGGGGGAAATTGAGCGTCTTGTGCGAACCACAAACGGGTTATTAGACCCGGTTCAAGCAATGGCTGCTCGTAACCGTCTCCAGTCCCTCATTGCTCAACTTAACACTGATACACAAAACGTGGCGTCAATGGAAAGCTTGAGAGAGCTTATCCAACGCCAGAGGATGAAGTGATGGCTCCAATTTACTATTTACTTGTGTTCTTTTCGTGGATAGCGACGTATAAAATGATCCGCGAGAGTTATCAAGCGATAAAACAATACGGACGCTCGCAAGGTATTCCCTTACGAAAAACACAGTATGTGCAGGCATTGGCGGTATTTGGCCTGATGGTAGCAGGTACATCAGCCACCTATGCGATAAACATGGTCTATTCTATACACCTTGTGGTAATGTCAGGGCCCCATTGAACCCAACTAAATAAACTAGCCAGTAACCCGTTAGGGTTACTGGCTAACTCTTTTTTATTTCTGTAACGACCGGATTAAGAAATATAACAACAACGCATTACGCAAAGCTGCTAACGCGGATTCGTGTCGGATGTGTGTTTCCTTCGCCGCCAATTTCTCAATTCTCGACCGTAGGGATAACACATACGGGTTCGGTGATTTCGATGCTTGATACAACGCACGCATACGCTGCAACACCGTTACCGCATCATTGAAGTTTATACGGTTGGTAACAATCTCATCAAAAGCATGTGAGAGTGTATCCTCCATAATGCTATTGATTTCATCACGCTTCTTACCAATCGGCAAACTGGCGATATAAGTCAACAGCGTTTTCAGTGCGGCAGGAGATGCTTTGGGTACCATTTCTAGCACCACACGAGCCAACTCTTCCTTGTACAAATTGTTAATGTCGTAAGACGCATCAAACAGATTCTGCTTTGCAATCTCTAACGCACCGACTTTATCGCGGATCACAGACTGTCCGTCTAACTCGATACGCGCGGATTGACTAACCACGCGACTATTCTCACGACGTACACGATCGAGCACCGCGTAGTAATCTTTCACGGTTTGCTTAGTACGTGTATTTAAATCTGTGATATAACGCAGTACCAAGTCAGGGGTGTCAAAGCGTTTTACAGCATCGTAGTTCGGGTATTCGGGCGAGCAGAAATACGTCGAACGTTCGGCCATGTGCAATCCCCAGTTACCCAAACGACGAATATCGAATTTCATTGAGAGCATCGAATACGCCGCTTCTGCAGCAGGGAGATCAACCGGTTTCGGAAAGAAGTGATAGTAAATACTCGAGTAGAATTTAAACTGGAGTATCGTCACCAAGTCAATTGCTGCAGCATGGATTTCTTTGTCACCGAATTTCGGAATCATCAAGTGTAGTAAATACACAATCGTAAGGTTGTACGTGTCGCCAGCAACCTGCCAGTCAGTATTAATCGACTGGGACTCTTTAATCAGTTCTGACAGGTAATCTTCGTCAACGTTAATAACTTCATCGAACAGGCGATTACGGTCTGAATCGAAAAAGCGGATGCTCTGCACCCCGAGCAAGTTAGAACCTAACCACTCCACATTACCTTCGCGAGAAAGCACGCCGCTCACATAGTGACGAATTTTAGACGCCAGCTTTCGGTCTACGGTTAGCTGTTTGAATACACTGTCGAACGCTTTACGTAAACTGTCGTCACGACGGGCTTCGTGAGCGACACCCAGTCCCATCGGGACGTAGCCACCAAAACCGTAGTCGTAGTACAAACCCGATGAGGTTTCCGCGTCATCGAAGAACGGATCACGGCCGAACGATTCCTGAGCGACGCGAGTTCCAGCTTTCTGGTAGCAGCCGGATGTAAAATCATAAACCAGTTCAGCCATTAGTGAACCTCGAAATAATTACGGATAGATATTATCCTAGTGAGAGTCTTATTCTACCTAAAGGAGTTTTAAAATGAGAAATTACTTACGTAAACCCGTTTGGCACAGAATGCTGCGCGAAGGTACCATCGACCGAAATCAAAACGTCAAAATGTGGGTTCTTCCACACGGTGTAATTTGTGATTTGGTTCGTGTCGGGGGTATGGACATCTTGCGCAACGGTACCTACGACGCGGTCAATTCGTTTCTTGCACGCGAACTGGCAGAGGCAGGTTTACATGGCGAGATTCTGTTTTACACCACACGCGTCATTCCCCAAACGTTGTCGAAATGGCTAACGTATTGGTTATCAGGCGATCCTGACGCATCGGACCCAGAACTCAACTCAGTAACGATTACAACGTTGGGACAATACCCAACTAAACCGCTGCCGTTTCAGGTAAACGTGGTAGAACCTTTAATCGTAAAAGCGGGTGATGTGTTCGATACGATTAAAGTTAAATCCAGAAACCAAGCGGTCTCACAGTTCCTCGTAGAAACTGAAAATGAAGTGTTTCGCCTGGAACCCGTCCGTAAAACAGATGCCACGTTACTGGCAGTGACCGATTACGGTGTGGTGTGCCGTTCTACAGAAGGTCACACTTTCCTGTGTACAATTCTGTCGCGTCGTATACAAGCCCAGTTGGCACACTACAAACTGGGATTGGGAGACATCATCGGTACTACGCTACGCATCGAATACACGATGTATACCGAAGGTAACAGGTTGTGTAACTACAAGTCACCTATCGCCTATCGAGCGCTGGCGTTAGACAGTCTCGGTGATTGGGTTTCAACGACATACGATGGGCCTTCACCGTTTAAAACAATCCCGACACAACGGCCTGCGTTGTTGACGGTTACTCGTTGCAATCGCGCTGAAATCTACGAGGAAAATGGGGTGATTTATGGCTTAGAACGTGAGACAGGATTAACGCTGTTTCGTTTCCGACGAGGTCCAGAATACGGGCGTTACGCTGCCGTTTTCGAACGGGAAGGGGAACAAGAAACCTGGCTATTCGATTCCGATTTCTCGGTTGATGTCATCGACCCCGAGGGGTTTATTGCTTCGGTCGGGAATCAGGTGTTCTACGCCACCGGTTACAGTTTGGTCGATGTAAAACTGTACTATCCGTCAAAAGAACTGACGACTCTGTAAAAAATATTCTGGGGAGACTTCGGTCTCCCCCCGTTTTATTTTTTTGCCCAAAAATCAAAAACGCGCTGAGAGCGATTCTAACGAATTTTTCTTTCCAGGCGGTACGTTCGTACTCCTTACCCACGTTTATCACGTTATAGAGCTTCCTACGAAGAATTTGAGGGTGTTTTGATTGTGAGTTTTGAATTTATTTTCGCTCAGCGCCATGAAACCACGATTTTGCCCTTCGGACTGTCACGCCAACCCCTATCCCTGAGTGGGTCGAAAACCCACCCCATCGTAAAACGCTCTAGAACGCGTTCTGACACAAAAATCTCCTCAAGGGGTACACTTGGGTACCCGAACCCCGTTCATCTCGCTACAGAGCGATTGAGAGCGTCTGAGGGGCATTCCCCTCGACCAATTCCACCCCACCCTCGGGTCGGCGGACCGGCCGCCGCGACGATCAAAAAAACATTCACGCTTCGCGTACTAGGGGATCAGTTGGATTGATCAACTTACTGAATCTTCACACACTGAAGATTCAGGTTGAGTAGTTTTCTAGCTTTGGTTTTTTGATCTTTTAAATTTTTTAATACTCTTCGAGAGACACTAAGTCTCTCGGATCGATCTTAAATTTTTAACTCTCTCAAAAATTTGATCTCAAGATCTCTTCCTTATACGCGTGCGTACGCACGCGCGTATAGTATAATATATTTATTTATAAATATATTATTCCTTTAGGATCAAAATAATAATACCTTTAGGTATTATTTAATTATTTATTTAAATAAATATATTAATATATTTATTAATATAATAATTATTATATATAATATATATTATATATAAATATATATAAAACGCGCGCGATCCTTATTATGAGATCTGATCTCGCTCTGACCCCCAGCGAGGGGGTGGGGATCGGTGAGCGGTATTTTCCGGAAAAACCGAAAATCGTACCTGGGGTAATTCGCCAGGGTAAAATCCCCACCTGAGGGATCGGGTAGGGGTCTACCCATCCGAGGTGAGATCCTGAACACCTGACCGAGGGGTAAAAACCCCATTCCCCTTTTTCGAACGTTAAAACCCTATGGTATGTTCGGAGGATTTGCGTGGGGTGATTTACAAATCCAACCACGAAGATTTTTCGGAGTTCAGGAGTTTACTGCTCACAGCTCAAACACGATTTCTGTCTGCGAAGATTCAGCAGAGCTCGAAGCCCCCTGACCGGATGTTGGTTTGGGGGTTGTTTTTTCGAGTGCATGGAATTTATTTCGCCGTGTACTGGGAAAAACAAAACGTTCAGCCTAACACTGGAGTTTGTTTTACTATGGGGTTTGAAAATCGATTTGCGAATCGAACTTACCCCGAGGGATTTTTGGAATCCCCAGAGTTCAGGTGCTCGGTACCGTTTCCCCGACTTACGAGTGTTGGGGAGCCCGCGCTATCAGTGACGCGTGGACCACATGAGAAAATCCGAGGGAACCGTGGCAGCCTCTGGGAGCGACGTTGGCGAAAGGTCCGTAGAACTTACCTGCGGGCAGCCGACGGTGGGATACGCTCCCAGAGGTGCGGCCAGAATGCGAATTACGACGTTGCGTCGAATGACCCTGCTCCAGGTAGCGCTGGCAGTGTGATGTCCTCTAGCTTGACGGCTCGCAAAGACGAGAGGGGTGCGTACTCCCGTTGAGAAACGCCGGTACGCAGCTGAATTATTTTTTTTACAGCGTTTCCTGTTGGTGTGACACAAACCACGGCAGGAGATTTTAATATGGATTCCAAAAACACCACTAACGTGGAATTGGATGTTCAGTACAGGCTCGATGAGTTGGCAGCTCTGTTAAAAGCCCCGGAGGACTGGGGATGCACGGAGCCAGCGTTACTTGATTTGATCAAGAGCGTGCGGATTTACCAACCCGTCGAGATTTACATCACGGTAGTTGTGGAAGTTCACGATGGTTATTGCGTGGAACACATCCCTAGCCCTATTGCGCATTATCCGAGCTATCGAGAGTGTCTCCTGGTAGCCGTTCGTGAAGGCTTGGCTCGTGCGATTCGTGAACATGTTACGCGTTGCACGAACCCGATGGCAGCTGTTGATCAGGTGGACAGCAATGAGTTAGGAATTCTGTGATGACCACGATTGTTTTTGACGGAAAGACGTTAGCTTGCGACGGTCAAGTCACCGTGGAAGAGCGTAGTGCTGCCACGCAATACCGTAAGATCCACACGCCGCCCGAGGGTACGACGTGGAAGCTTTTGGGTGAAGACGTGAAAGCGATTGGTTTGGCAGGTGATGTCGCCGCATTGCAATCTGTGCGTCAAGAACTCACGCTTGAACGTTTCGGTGGTATCGAACGGGGTGGGGTTCGTTTTGAAACGACGTATCCCGAACAGATTGATTTTATCGTACTTGCTGTTTTGACAGACGGGCGCGTTATCGACGCCTCGAAATGCAAAGACAACAAATACGCCAGTTACGTGTTTGTAGAGCCACCGTATGCGATAGGCTCAGGTGCTCACTATGCCCTGGGTGCATTAGGCGCTGGCGTTGACGCCCCCACTGCGGTGGAAGTGGCGAAACGTTACGACCTGTACAGCGGTGGTCAGACGCAAACGCTTAAGCTGTTTTGATGTATTAGGGGGTGTAGCACAATCGGTAGTGCAGCGGTCTCCAAAACCGAAGGTTGAGAGTTCGAGTCTTTCCACCCCCGTTAAATTTTAGCCAATAAGTTCATTCTCAACACAGAAAACCTGATGTGTTATTTGTGGGAGAAAATTATGAACTTGTATCTAGTGGAACGAACCGATGACTTTGGCGATGATGAAATTTACGCAATGGTTGTAGCAGCCCCTACGAAAGAAGTTGCATGTGCAATTCTTCCCAACTGTTTAGGTTGGACGGGTAGGTTGTTAAGAGACGATGATGTGGAAGAGGTTACTCTCGAAGCCACACTTCTCGGTACAACACACTACCCAGAGGGGGTGGTTCTTTGCGCTAGTCATGCATATGGCTAAAACAGTGGGCTTCGGCCCATTAACCTAATTGGAGCAGACGTACAGTGGGTAGATTTTCCCGTCAGCCTTCAACTGAGTTACGCCTGCTCTGATATTTTCTGCTCTTGCTCACGGGTAGAAAGCTCCTTAAAAACGAGTAAACACCTACCGATTAATTTCGGACTTACGTTTAGGGCCGTAGGGTCCTGGTAGTACGACTACCGAAACGGTGGTACGGTGGGAGGGCATCCTCCCGCCTACTCCCACCAAGAATTTAATTATTGGGTATTTCCCCTAAGTGTAACGTGAATACCCTGTAATGTGAATTGAGAGTTACGTGTTAACTCGACGGTACCGGCCGTTGATTTTTTAGTAAACCTTCATCGTCCCATGTCTGCTGCATTTGGCTGGTACTGAACTTTGTCGCTAAGCCTGGTGAGGTGGCTACACACCGAGGCTGGGGCTCGACACCCGTTAGCGGCACCCCTTTTTACACTACTGTTCTCTGGCACCTCGACTTTCAGGACAGTAGCGTTTTTTATTCGCGTTGATGTTTGTATTTATTGCTGCCACTGCCTGCTGCGCCTCTTACAGACAGTCAACGCACCTTATCCACCCGCGCGTCGGGGTATAACGACGCACAACAGAACGAGTAGTAGCAACAGTACGAGGTAACAGAAATGCTTACAGTAAAACGCGTCATTAACGGCGACCGTGTCATCACTGTTCACGAACGTGTACGTTTGGGTGACAAAATGTCCCGTGTTTACAAAGAAGCACTTAAAGTCGCCAATGGCGAAGATAATGAATTGTGTTTTGATAACGCGATTGATTTGCCGAGAAAACCGAAACCGGTGGGTTATACAGCTTTAACTGATATGTCCGTAGAGGAACAGAAAAGCACCTTAGCCAACCTGCATCCGTTTTTGCACAATGTGTCAGATTGGACCGTTGTCATTGGTGGTCGACCTATTCCGGAGGATGTACCACGTGTGGTGATCGTTAACCCGCGTATGCCGTCCTTCGAAGAAAAGAATTCGCCAGTCGACGAAATTTATATCCCTGGCAATAATTTCTATTGCCGGTTTTGTGGCTTTACACAGCGTGAGATGACGTATGTGATGCCACCTCAAGAAATCCAATTAATCCGTGAGTTGATTAACGAAGATGGTGATACCTTCTATCTGAATCAGCTCCGTAGCGGTAAGCACTCCGTTGACGAGGCTATTGGTGTTTTACATGTCGACGATGCTTACGAATTTTTCTATCCAGGGGATGTGGTTTACATCATGAACAATGAAGGTAAAACCATTGATACCCTGCGATAACCAGTTTAGCTCCGCCGAAAGCTAAAAGCCCACCCTTCGAGAACGCCCATTCTCATGCCCTGAAGGGTTTTAATCCTGTAGTTTCATTGCCGATGACAGGGAACGTACCTACCTCCGAAAGGGGGTAGGTATATTCTTTTTTATCGCAAATTTTTAGAGATAGATGTTACCTGTATGAACGTTGGTACTAAGCGTTTTAATTCGACTTTTTAGGAGCAGGTAAAATGAAAATAGATGCCATTGAAGGTTTGATGTGTTTGGGGTATACGTTTGACGAAGCAGCGGTGATTCGTCCTTTTCTCTCCAGACACTTTTCGTTGTGGCAAGCATTGCCCAGCGATGGCCCGACTGGTAAGTTAGTAGAACGATTTGTTGAGCGGGTGTTGAATCGTAATCGGAATGAGTTTAGTTTACGGTGGGCGGATGGGAAAGAACGCAAGCACTTAAACCCAAACCCGTGGTGTATGTTGGTGTTTCGTTGTGATGGCGAAGAATTTACGTTCCCAGCTATTGAATTTGTAAGGCGGTACGGTTTAGCGATTTATACCGAGTTAGGAACAAACGGGGCAGGTCGGGTATTAGTTTACGACAGAGGTGAGTTACGCATTAAAACAAAGCAGTTAGCAGAACTCTACCACGAACGTCACGTTACCGAATTAGTATAACTATAAATCAGCTATAGAGGGTGTTTGGGGACTGAGTGTCCCCATTTTTTTTTGATTTTTACGGTACTGGTATGTATTTATAGGAGGTGGTACCGTGAACGAACAACCACAATACGATTTCTATAGTTTACTAGAACAAAAGCGTTTTCCGAACGAAGTTGCGATTCGTAGTCGTTTGGGGTTTCATGTTATCTACATGCTAATGCCGATTATTACTGAATACCCTGCTTTTAAAGAATGGTTTGATAGCATGGAGTCTGAAGATGTGTCTTCTGTTTTAATGCATGAAGATGTCCCCGTTATCAGGACGAATTATCACATTACCCGAAACGAAGTCTGTGCTACAACGTCAAAGTTTGTACAGTCGTTTATGGTTGAAATCAGTCATGCTGTTATAAACCAACAGATTACCGTTATGGAAGCTTTCTCTGTGTTATTGGATGCAATCTGTAGTTTCCAGTACCAGGCAACCAATAAGCTGTCTAATGTCCATTGAGTTATAGTGGGAGAGAAAAATGAATACTACACTGCGTCCACTGGACGTGATTTTGGTGCACCCGGACGCATTGAGTAAAATTAAGATTCGGAGCCAGCTCGACGAGAAGCTGCTTTCGTCTCTGGAATGGGGTTTTGTGATGCACCCCGGTGAGTATAAAAACACACGATACAATGATGTTCCAGAAGGTAGTGTGATTGATTGGTCTGTGCCGGAAGGGTTTGAAGATGTCGTTCAGTACATGGCTGAAATGACGGTGCCCTACACGTTACCGATTGCGGGACCTGCGGAGAATATCATTAGCCTACGCAGATTGGTGAATGCACAACCTGAAAACATCCGTAATGGAGTGGCGTGGACGACAGGAACGGCATGTCATTTGAAGAATATGTTGCAGTGAAAGAATAGTACCCACTACTCCGAAACGAGTAGTGGGTAGGTTTTCTTTTTTTTTGTTACGATTTGAAACGACCGCCTGACATGTAGTTGTAACGGTTGCCCGAGTCGTCGTTGTGCACCATCGCGCGTTGTAGACGTGGTAAATTGTCGTTGAACATTTCACCAGCATCGGAATAGCCTTCGATGACATTTTTAAACGCACCGAACTCCATACCGTTTTCGAGACGACCAGAATCCATATCGAAAATCATTTTGTTGTAGATATACTGTTTTGTGGCGTAAAGTGCCATATCTGCAACAACCGGATAGAAGGCCGGTTTGATTTCGTTTAAGTCCTCAGACATTTCGAATTTAACTTGGAGTTTGGTCGCATAAACGAACATGCCAGGGTCTTTGATTTTAATCGTGTTAGGTCCAAGCTTTTTCACCTCAGGTGAAGAAATGCGTGGCATTGCAGATTGACTATCCACCACCTGTTGAGTGGAGGCCAGTACACCGGACGTTGCACCATCTAAATAAGACCCGGCAGGCGGCAAGGTATAGGCTTGTCCTGCCACAGGCGTGACGGCCATATGGACATCAAGTATTGGACGTCCACCGGTTTTCATGTCGTCCAGATAATAGATGCGTGAATAGTAATCCTGAGTGTCATTTTCAAAAGGGAGACCCTGTAAATCGATCTCTGTGTACTGACCCAAACGAGAGACTTCAGGAATTAAGTATTCTCGAAAAACCTTTTGAGTGATTTCATTATCCAGCGAACTGGCAACACCAAAGTTGCGAAGATTTTGAGGTACAAACGCCGCACGAAGAATCGGTTCGGGAATTTCACGACGTATTCTCCGTAGACAGTAGTCGATGACGCTCATTGCGTGCTCCTAATAGGCTCTGTAAAACGGTTCATAGGATCGGGTAATAGTCCAACCCTGCCTTACTAAAAAATACACTCTGTGCCCTTCCTGTGCGCACTATACTCGAATAATTTTTGTATAGATATTATCTTAATGATGTTCCCTTAAAGGAGTATTAACGTTAATGACGCGCGTGCTATTTGGTTTTCTGCTAGACTCTAGCCATTCAGTTCGCTATCGTCCTGAGGAGATTTTAGAAGCGATACAAGAACTGATTTTTCCGGGTGTTCACAATTTACCTGGAGATCGGTTGAAGGTGGCAGAAAGATATTTTGGTTCGGATGCGTGGTTTATGATCAGTGCGTTGGGTCGTGACCACAGTAGTCCTTTCTCTTATAAAAATGGAGTTGTGCAAACGTGGTCAAAATACACTTCAATCCAGCTACAGTTTATCATAACTTCTGGGCAGCGATGGAAAAAACATCCTACGCTTCCGCTTTGCGGATGACAGTAAAAGAAAAACAGGCCGTTACTGTACAACTGATACACACAGCATTAGAGGATATTTTTCACTCAATCCCCAGAATACCGAATAGTCGGCTGCCGGATTTTTTAGACCAGTTCACGGATGCCTACACCCTAACGAATTTACTGGTTGCAGATGGTCGTGTAAAACCACCTAAAACAGTGAAGTGTCGTCAGGTTCTTGTCCATCGTTCAGCGTTTGGTGAAGTTGCAACAGAACAAGAGCGTGAGGTTTGTGTACTACGTTCGAAGACATATCTCCTGGGGTTGGCGTTTGATGACTGTTACGACTGTTTGTTGTGTGAGGTCGAATCTTTAGTTAGGGAAGGGTTTGAGGCTGTCGGGGAAGTTTTCAATCCTTATTTAACGGTTGAGATTGAACCACACCTTACACCGAGAGGTCAAATTGCGATGATGGAGCTTCGTCTTGGAGAAGATATCCGATTTATCCACTACCGGAACTGTTTCCCGGATAAAAGATACGATCCGGATTACCTTACTCGATCACGTGACGTATAAGGCGTATCAACGTATACTCGCGGACGAAAGGTTGTCATCGTATTCAGGGACAGATGCTGAACAGTTAAAATATGTCATACTGTCCCTACTGGAGTATCTCATTCCTAATTTTACGGAATCGGGAATGTGGGATGCTAACTGTGCTGCAACGATAGTACGGTCTTATCGACCCCGGTCTACAGAGGAAGATGTTCGTCTGATAACATCTTACGTCCGTGGTGCACTATGTGAGGAAATGGGCATTCCTCCCAAAGGGTGGCGTTTTTATTATCGGATAGACGGACATTTTCTTCGCTTTATTCCAAAGAAGGTAACGGATATTTATGACGATCTTTATTGAGTTTCCGTGGACAACTGCAGAAATTCTGAAAGTAGTAAAACGTGCCGCCTATCTTCAATACCTGGATGTTTCGGATACAGTAGATTATTACGTAGAACAGCTCGTTAGGCTGGAGGTATTACGTCGAAAGTATTGCATCGACGAACTTACAGTACGTGAGCTGTTTGCGGATATTATTCGGCGGTATCCGATTGTAGAATCGGAGAGTCCGAACAGTTACTGTATTAATCATGTTATTGAAGTTGAGCTTCTGAATTCAGTGTCGTTATGGGCGCGACTTGAAGAAGAAGTGGTGGTTTTACCGAATGAAGGTTTTCTTCTGTTCCACACAGGTTCTGGCGTTTGGCGAATGTTTACAACAGGAGGGGTAGCGTATGGTGCGTGAGAGTTATTTTATCATACCTGACTATCAATTTATTTGCGGGCCGCTGACGGAGTTTGATCCGAACGCGATATTGCGCGAAGTCTGTACCGATTTAAATACGGTACTGAATTATGTTTGGGAGTATGCGTTAACGGGACACTTCCCGGAGTTAAATCGTTACGCGTTACAAGGAACGTTTGATTTTATTGGACGGGAACTTAACAGCCACGGCGTCTTGTTGGAGGGTGAGCGTGCGTTGGAGTATGTAAGAGCGACGCAGGAGGTAGCGAAGGCTTTTGTGACAGCGGTGTCGACAGAGCCGTACTGGTTTACACGATACGGCCAGTGGGTAGGTGCGCGTTATTGTGCACAAAAGCCTGGCGCGGTAGAGTTCCTTGTAAGGTATGAACAGGTGAAGTATCCGGAATACGAGGAACCCGCTTTGTTACAACAAATGACCCCAAAATTGCAAACGCTTACAGAAATGTTGCTGGGTAATCTGGCTGGGAAGGTCTTATAATGCAGTATGTTTATTACGTCGCACAAGAGGTACAAAGTTACGGCAGAACCCGTTTTTACGAAGCAGTACGGGACGTGTTAGTGGACGTTTTAGAAACGAATCGTTTAGACGTTTTCGAGCACGATATTCGGCGACTCTATGAGGATTTCGGTACCGCATACATCATTGCGGCGAAGTCCCATAATCCCGAGTTGTTAAAAGAACTGCTTACTGTCACTGCATACGACGAAAATGTTATTCCTGGCGAAACCGTAGAAAGTATCACGTTTCTTTCTACGATAGGTGATGAAGATAGCCATCTTGCGGCAATTTGTCACGCGGCGGATATTCTACAGCGTGAGCTCCAGTCGCAGACAGGATTGGCTGCGTTAATTAATTCTATGTTTCCTGGTTCATTGACGCGTTGGATTGGGGAAACATTCAGCGATCTGGTGTTGGTCTGCTATGAAACTGTTTATGGAAATTTCGGAAGTGTATCTCCCGGAACGCCTACATTCGCGGGTTGAGAATGCGGATATTGGTTCGGTAGCACCATATATGGCGTATTGGTTCCTGGCGAAGTATGCAGAGGAATCTGTACGTTCAGTGGTACGTCGTTTGGGTGAGGGTGAAACGTTTCTGACGTTCATCCCACCCAATCACCAATTTATTTTCACACAACTAGCACAACTGTTCTCAGTCGATGAAGTGGGTATATTCTCCCATTCTTTGTTGCAGTTTGAAATAGAAAAGGATGTGGACTATTTCCGTATCCGTAATCTGGTCGAAACACTCTGGCAACAGTCTGGGTTAACGCCGGAAGAAGGATCGAAGAAAACCAAAGTATCTTTGTTTATGAATGAGATTGGGAGTGGTTTTATTTGCATAGAGGTTTGAATGTACAAAGTACGGGGTGATTATTTCATCCGTCCGAACTTAGGGTTACTGGAATACGCCACAGATGGCGATTTCTATAAAGATAAGTTAGTAAGAACCCTAATGCGCTTTCGCTGTATGCGAGTGTCTTTTCCTACAACGATAGAGACGGCGGATGAAGCAACGCGATATATCAATACCGCGATTAGCGAGTTATCGAAAGCGTGTAACTTTCCTGGCAATAAAAGGGAACTGAAAGAGTTAGACAGCTACCTGAAACGGTTAAACGACGAATACCGGCAGTGGGAATTTAACTCAATGATGGAAACCAGTTATACGGAAGACATGATTGAGGATATGCGACCCCTTCTGGAAATCTATGAGTTATGTAAAATACAAGGCGGGTCTTCTTGGGATGTGTTGCGTGAACACGCGATAGAAATTCTTCGCGATAATATTCTCCAGATTTACGAGAATGATTGCGTACCCGCTATCCAGCTCTTTCGTACCGCACACAAATGTGGTATTGAGAACCTGTGTTTAAACTTATCGTTACACGATGGCTTAGGTACCGTTTCAGGTGTTTACGTTACGTTCCATCTGGACATCACAATGTTGAGGAGTGATAATGTTTGATTTTAGTAACATTGAACCAGGGTCTATCGTAAATATTGTTTACGATACCCCGTTAAAAGGTAATGAAACGCGAGTGCGTGTACTCGCGTCTAAAGTCGGCTATGAGTTTGCAAAAACCGCAGGCGAAGACCTGGCCGCTATCCAGAAGAACATTTATTCGTCATTAGTAGCACAACCTTCAAATGACCTCACTGCGTATAACTATATGCTGTTCCGCGATTCTACAGGTAAGGTAGGCGTTGCGGCAGATGCATGGGTACGCGAAGTAAGGGTAATTACCAGTTTGACAGCACGTTTTGTTGTACAGCTCGATAACAAGCAGGAGAAAGAAGACCTGGAAGCTGCGTTGGCAGCACGCGGGTTTAATGATGTGGAAATCGAGATCATTGAAAACGCTGCGGGTTAATCGAAAATGTCCTCTCTTCGGAGAGGACATACTTCTTTCTTTTTTTTTCACGTTACCCACCCTCATTATAGCCGAGTTAAACTGCCTTTTTAGAGGTCAGCCGTGGAATACATTTCTCCTTTTCGTTTAACGGTAGATGAATACCATCGTGATATCGATGTCAACGATGCCTACCGCGAACAAGTCGCGTTATACATTCATAACGTGACCGCACAAAAATACCCTTTAGAGTTTTGTCGTCAGGAAGTTGATGCTCTTATTGCACCTGGCGGTGAGTTAGCAACCGAATCACCCGTGTGTAAGATGTGGGTGCGTAATCAGAAAACGGGCGATCGTGAGGAAAAATACACTACCGTCGATAAGTTATTTAAAACCGTCATTGACAAACAGATTATCTCCGCACCCTCGTTAACTTTTTATTTGCCCGAACATGTCAAACGTTCTAAGTTGTCTGAATTCACAGCAGCTAACGTAGCGAAACGTGCTGCGGTAAAAAAGGAAATGTTTGCAGCAGCAGCAGCGGGTAATGAAGTATTAAAAATCAACAAAAAGAACGAACAGAATGCGGTCAAGACGCTGAACAACGGTATGTCGGGTGCATTCTCCTCTCCGTACACGATTATTTTCAACCAGTCTTCACACTCCGTACTGACGTCCACCTGTCGTACTGCAACTTCGTTCGGAAATGCTGGAAACGAACGTTTATTAGGAGGTAATCGACATTACGATACCCCGTCACGCATTATTGATCATTTCTTATCCATCGGTACTTTAACCGATTGGAATAGCTTTAAGAAATGTATGGAGACGTATGAGCTTCATTACCCGTCGGTAGAAGAGGTGATGGAGGTTATTCATTATTCTGCCGATTTCTACTTTAAGAGCGAAGCGGGGATGGAGTTCGTTGAGCATTACGTTAGTAATGTATCACCGTTGACGCGTGCCGCGTTTGTTTACATGGGTGATTTTTTCCACCTGGCTAAATACAACGATAAGTTCATGCGTGACTTTATTGGCGCTTTAATTACCCCAGATGTGCGTGTTGATACCGAAGGCTGGACTGATACGGACTGGGTTGCTGCTGAGAAGACCATCGATGGTGATATGCAGATTATCATCTCACAGTTCCGTACCGACGTAGTACCGATGGGTAAAGCGTTCAGTGACGTTAAGAAACTTGACGGTAATAAAAAACCCTTACCATGGGATCAGCAGGATGGTTATAAAGAACTAATTCGTTCCGCGCTGTTCTTACAGAAAACGATCGGTAAATACGCACTACTGATTCGCAATATTCTTACCACGAAAAATTTACCGATCAATATTGCCCGAATGCCGGATGTGGTTCGTCGTGTAGGCGTAGTGTCTGATACTGACTCTACAATGATGACTGCGCAATGGTGGGCAATCTGGTACACTGGTAAACATTACGGTGAGGTAGCGACCCGCGTTTCCAATGCGATGATCTATATTGCGACACAGCACTTACGACATTTGATGGCGAGTATGTCAGCAAACATCGGCGTGGCGAAGGAGCGTTTGTTCCTGTATGCAATGAAGAACGAATTTAAGTTTGATTCGTTTGCATTGACTACCAAAGCAAAACATTACTTCTCGTTGATTACCGGACAGGAAGGCCAGCTGAAAAAAGATCCCGAGCTGGAAGTAAAAGGTGTGTCTTTACGTACATCTAACATTCCTCCGATTATCATGAAGGAGTTTAAGAACACCATCAAGGGGTTATGTGAAGTTGTTGCCCGTGGCGATCAGATCGAAATCATTCCGTTGCTGGAAAAGGTTGCCCAAATCGAACACACGATTATGGATTCTATTCGTTCTGGGAATCCTGGGTATTTGAAAACGACGAACATCAAGGAACGTAGCGCTTATAACGAGAAGGATGAAAAGAACTACCACTACCACCGAATGTATAATGCTATCTTTGGTCCGAAGTTTGGTTATTTGGAAGAACCGCCGTATGATGCAGTGAAGCTTCCGGTAACATTGGAAAACAAAACGAAGATTAAAGAGTGGATTGACAGTATCGAAGATCCGATCATCAAGAATGGGGCATCGTCGTGGTTTGAGGAGACAAACTTCCGTAAATATAAAACACTGATTCTACCAGAACATTTGGTGGAAAACTATGGTATCCCTAAAGAACTGATCGATATCGCAGATATCCGTCGTACTGCTTTCTCTACGGTTGAACCGTACTATCACATTCTCGAATGCTTAGGTGTGTTCATGATGGATAAAAACAGGATGAGGTTGTTGTCAGATTTCTACGACAAGGCCGAGGAGAAAGACGAACTGTACAAGGAATTGGCGGAAGTACAATACGTTAAGAAATCGGAGAGGGCAGGGGATGACGAAGAAGACGAAGATGAAGAAGAGGTTTTTGACGACGAATGAGATTAATTCGATCCCGTGTAACGCGCGTTGGTTCCGACTGAAACCCGTTGTCAGTTTCGAAATCTACTATGACGATCCGTTAAACGGGTGGTTAGCACACGTAACCGGACAGAATGTTTTTGTCATGGGATACGAATTACGGTAAAAAGAAAGTAAACGTTGCACCAAAGTGCAACGTTTTAACTCTATTATATGGGGATTCGAAAGAATCCTCAGCGGGGGAGAGTAAGTCTTAATTTTCTAATGCGTGATATAATGGTAAAATTAACTCGTGTCGATAGTAATTTCTAGCCGACCGTGTAAGTTTTTCCAATATCTTCGCATCTTCGAATCTGGCTATACGCACCATTAAATTGGATTTGTATTTGCTCATACTCGAGTTGTCGAACTGTAAGCAGAACAACGCCCAATACCAGTTCACGATGTTTCGATGCCAACTACCTTGAATGGTTGAGCCTGGGTCTTTAAAAAGGATGCGGTCTACCGCAGTGGTAGGGTGTGTCGGATCATCAAAGAACTGTGGAATGTGTGCCATGACCACACCAGGTAAAGGTTTACCTGCACGAAGTGCTTTACAAACTTGCGTTGCGTGTTTAATTGAAAGTTCACGCAAAGGCGGTGTAGGAACAACACGAAGTGGCGTTTCGGGTTCGACTTCTTTACCTGTTGCGACAGCGCGATGAATATTTAAAAAAGCGATATTCATGTAGCTGGGTAGCATACGGTAAATGATGTGTCGTTGCGCGTAAACTACACGGTTAATCGGTTCGGATTGCGTTCGATAGTATTGTTCTGCAAGAACGTATTGCCATAGCAGTGCAACCAGATTAATTTCGATAATACTGATACCGCGGGGTTTGCCGTTCCCGAGACTCCAGTTAAGATTCGTGTACTCGTGATAAAGATAAACTGCAGGTGTGTAGTCACGAAAAGACAGTTCAGGATCAATAGGACGTGCGACGAGTGAAATAATCTCATCTTGCCCTTCGATAAAGATCCCGTTGAAAACTTGACCATACTCCCCCACAGAAGTTAGGTGTAGCGCATTACCGATATCGGAAAGCTTGCGTCGACATGCCCACTCGATCTCTTCGTAGCTGGGTTCACCCGCATATCCGATAGCCGCTAAGATTTTGAGTACCAGATGGCCTGAAACAACACGGGTTTGAATGGACTCTAAATAGTTGCGAATGCGCTGATTATTATTTTTTACGGCACTGACCAATTGTATAGCGGAAGGGTCTTCGAATTTACCCTTTATGGCTGCTTGGTTTAACTCGGCTTGACTGAACATGACTTACTCCTTGGGGTTACACATAGGAAACGGTCACAGTCTCACTCACATTGAAAAATATCTGAGAAAGATATTATCTATGTGATGGTTCGGTAGTTAATCATTTTAAGCTATGTGTGTTTTACGTGTATTCTAAAATATCTTAGCTAGATATTATCTACGTGAACCAACACTACAATTGTATTAAACCTTATAAGGATTAAGTAAAATGGCTAAAGAGTTTATTGACAATCAAAACGACGTTGTGACTGGTGCTGCTGGTTCTGCTGCAGATCCAATTCCGTCTTTCGGTGGCGCGGGAGCTGCTACTGTGGATAATACCAATGCGGCCAACGCTTTTGGTGGGATGTCTAAAAACATCTCTACTTTCGATAAAGCTTTCGGATACATGTCTTTCGTGTCCACTGCTTCTCAGTTCACCAGCCTGATTGAGAAGATGGCGGAGAAGAATACATACCTGCGTAACTTCCGTTGGGGTGTTATTGACGGCATCAACTCTGAAATGGGTTCTGCTGCATACGTGGCTGGTCCGTCTGGCGATAACCATAACGAATGGCTCTACGGCATCCTGTTCTTTGAACATGGCCAGTCCATCCGTTTCTACGAAATCAACGGTAAAGAAAACTACTACACCCTGGCGCAGCTGTTCAGTCAAGAAGGTGTGATGAACAACATCACTAACCAGATTGCAACTCAGCACAATCTGCCGAGCGTACAATTCATGGTAATGAACTGCGTACCGGAACTGGGTAAAACCATGAACGAAGAATGGGCTAACCAGCTCATGGGCCAGATTGCACTGGGTATCTTCGGTCGTCATTCTGGCTACCTGGGCTACCTGAAAATGACCCGTTCTGATCGCTTCACCGCGCAAGTCAGCGTAGTTGAAGAAGGTTCTGTAACTGACGTTAACGGTTCTGCACAACGTGCTGACCTGATGGTTGTGGTTGACCACACTCGCACTGGCAACAACGATAATAACCCGACGCTGTTCTCTTCTGAACGCCTCCAAAATTATCCGAGCGTTGCAGGTGTTGGTTACATCAACCTCCGCCATAAAGGTAAACCTCAAACCCTGACTAACGGTACTCAGGACCTGCGTCAGCTGGAAGCCGAAGTGGTTGTTTCCCTGATGGATTCTCAGTCCTCTGGGGCAATGGCACCTATCGAGCGTCAGCTGATTGAACTGGCCGCGTTCGCACAAATCGCCACTATCGGTGGCTGGCGTGAACGTTTCATGCAGTCGCTGAACAAAACCGATCGTCGCTTCTCCCGCGTTCTGGAGTATGTAGAATGGGGCAGCGAAAAACCTGACCTGAGCAAAATCGACGGTAACCGTGAAGTTATCGAGAAATGCCTGGACACCTTCGCTAACCCGACTGCAGCTCTGGTGGTGAACCATCGTGCAGGTAACGGTATCGGTGGTCTGTCTACTCTCCTGAGCGAAATCGGGATGGGTAACACCAACGCACTGTACACCCTGTTCAACATCCTGGATAACATGGCCAGCAACGGCGCGACTAAGTTCAGCACTCGCTTCAAAGCACTGCTGGGCAATGTCACCAACTTCGAGTGCAAACACGTTGTTATTGCCGGTTGCCCGACCATCTCTGGCCAGTATTTCAGCAACAGCCAGAAACGTAGCTTCCAGGATATGGACTTGGTTTCCGCTCTGACTAAAGTGGGTGACAACCAACGCGATGCGATCGACTACATCAGTGCACAGTCCTACTCTCACCGCTATCTGAATGCGCGTGACCAGCGTCTGTACCTGCTGAAAATGGCTGCGTCCATGTTCGGTAGCAAACAGCCGCAGGTAACGGGTGAAGCGTCTGACCTGGCGATCAATCCGCTGTTTGGTAAAGCACTGGTGGAATACATCACTGAAAACTGCAACTTCCAGGTGAATGGTGTTACCGCAGCGAACAGCCTCACTCACTCTGTGTTTGTTAACACGGGTAATGAGAACTTCGCGCTGTCTGGTAGCGGTCCTAACGCATTTGGTAGCGATTTCGGTATGTCCTTCGCTGCAACTGACTGGCGTCCGACTTTCTAATAAGTTGGTAAGTAGTAGTTGAGGGACAGGGGAAAAACCCCCTGTCCCTTCCCTCTCTTTTTTTGTTGAGGATTCGGCGTGGAACATAAACTAGAATATTACGGGATTTCGGGGCGACTAATTAGTCACGATAAGATGTTACGTGACTGTATACAAGAAGCGGAGGAAAAAGGCTACAAACCACCGATTATTATCAATGACGTTGCTGCAACGATGGATACCATCGAAGCGTCGGAGATGATTAACCAAATACTCCAAAACCGAATCGTTGATGAAACACTCAACTCGGCTCCTATTTGCAGTCTGACCTGCGAATCACCTATTACCCATCGTTATAATCTTGGGCTGCGTTGCCCGCATTGTGGACATGTTGTTTCTGAACATCGGATTACGTCTGATGTCTGGTTACGCGCTCCCGATGAGATGGGTAACTTTATCAATCCACGTTTTTGGTCTCTCTTTAATGCCTTCTTTGGCTCTAAGCTGAAAAAATTTAATCGTAACAAAGTGACGGTAGAACGCGGGTCTGATTTGCTGCTGTGGCTAATCGATCCGTACTACCATCCAGAAAAGGACGAAGGAACACGTGCTCGTGTGGTGAAAAGAATACTCGGCGAACATGGCTTCGAACGGGGAATTCGAAACTTTATTGACCATCATCGAACCGTTTTTAATATCCTTACGTCACCGGAAGCTTGGAAGGAGATTTATCCGCCAACGAAAAATAACCGTTATGAGAGTGAGCGCGTACGCTTAGAATGGCGTGAGTTCTTTCAGGAACAATCGTTCTCATTCTTTCCAAGACACCTTCCGATTATCTCATCAAAACTGATCGTTACGGAGGAACGCCGACAAGGTATCTTTATCGATCCCGTTTACACCAGTGCCATCGATGCAGTAAAAAATGTGGCGTTGTTGTACACGAATGCACGTCGTATCGAACCACGATTTATTATTCGTCGTGCGATCAAAGCGAATCGACAACTTGCGTATTTCTATATTGACCATCGTCAGGAAGTGATGGAAGGTAAACCTGGGTTCTATCGGGCAAAACTCGGGTCAACACATGTACCGTGGGGCGGACGTGTGACTATCTCTCCTATCTCTGAACCTCATGATGCGTTGAAAGTTATTGCGCCTTGGCGTTGGTTGGTTCCATTGGCGAGTGTTCACATTGAGAACAAGTTAGGTCGTCGTGACTATACACCACGACAGTGTGAACGAATTATCGCATTCGCAGCAATGCAGTATGTACCGTTGGTGCATGAAATTATTAATGAGTTGATTAAAGAATCCCCTGGCGGATTCGGTTTAATGTTGGAAGTTCTGCGTAACCCAACATTGGTTCAACTTTCTATTCAGACATTGTTCATCTCAGCGGTACTGACAGATGTAACACAATGTTCTCTGCGCATTTCTGATCGCGTCATCAAAGCACCTAATGCTAAACACTGGCCCACTAGACGGGAAACCTCTAGTGCGTATCCCTCGAATTGCTGGAAACTCCTAAAGCTTACGATCCCGACAGGGTGGCGAAAGCCAGAAACAATTCGTAAGATAACCTATGCTAACCAATAATGCTAAGGGTTGTGATAATGGATAACCAGCAGCGATGAATATCGTTCAACGACTATCGAAAGGGTAAAACCGAGTAGAGTAGCTGCTTAGTTTAGCGGCGAAGTGGGGGAGACCTACGGGTAGCAATACCTACGGTTATGATATAGTCTGTGCCCATGTGAAAGCATGGGAGGGTGTCATTGCACACCTGCTCCAAAAGGAATGGAGTGGACAAACAGGATTTCGATGGCGATCAGTTACAATGCAGATTGGCAATCGACCAGATTGAAATGGAACTGGGCATGGCTTATCGTCCAGACAACGGGTTTATGTCAAGCACGAATGTGGATGAGGTTTCGAGCTGCATGATTCTCCATAACGAGAACATCAGCAACATAAACCGTTTCTTCCAGGATACTGAAGAGGACCTGGAGGCCGGTATCGCGCTTGACTCGGAATTATTAAAATTGGCGGGGTAATGAAACATGGGCATGTGGAACTTAGGCGGAACCATCTGGACGCGACAAACTGAAAATAGCGGGATGTATCGCTATTTCAGAGACAATTTCGATATTAACGCCTTTGCTCCTGACATGATCGAAAGCGTTAAACGAAAATGTAATGAGTTAATTTCATTAGAGCGTTTCCGTGAGATGTATGCAGCCGCACGCAAAGTACAGCACAGCGATGCGACTGACGTTGTACGACAATTGGAGAAGATAGGACAATTCCAGTTTGCAAACGCAACTTTACAACCGTTGCTGATGGCATTGCCAGAATATCGACAATTGTACAATAACAACATGGCGACCGGTTACGAGAACGGGTATTCGAAAATCGATAACTTCCGTGGTTCGGCGTATATGCATACGGACGATAACTTCCGCGAAGTAACGTCGGGTATGTCCAACGAGTACGATGAAGATCGTATTTGGAACTGGGTATCCAACGAAGATCGATCCAACAAACTCACACGTGTAGAGCAAGTTGACATGCAAATCAACTGGGCACGTATGCGGAGTTTTGATTGGGAAGACGAAGATCCGTGCTCTGAACTCGGCGCTTCGTGTTAATCGAAAAGAAGGGGATTGGGCACCCCCTTCTTTTTTCTTATTTACAGCAGCAGCTATCAATGTGATAGGAGTAGAGAATGGCGATTGCAGTAGGCACGGTTTCTACACGCGGCTGGGCAAAAACACCCCGCGAACGTATTCGTGAGATGATGAATCATTACACGGAAGCAGGGTATAGCCAATCGCAAATTTATCAAGGTAATGTCCGGTCACTTGCGAAAGCAAAGCAAATGTTTGCTCAAGATCCCGACGGCTTAGCCAATCGGGTGAAAACAGACTTAACCACGCTTTACGAACATATTTTTCCTGAGGGGGTTGAAGTAGAGACAACCTGGGAATATTTGCCGGATACCGATGTACGCTACCGTATCATTATCCAAGCTCGCGTTATGTCGGGTGGGGTGTGGTATGATGTGGAACGTTACGTTGAAACTGAATCATCAGTCATTGAGGATGAGTAAGGATGGATCAAGAACCGGGAAAATTTAATGGGGTTCCCATTGAAGAACTTTCTGGCCGTGCTAAGTTTGAGTTTGAGAAACTTCTTGAAATGGAAGAGATGCTTAAACAGGGCCAGGGTGTGTGCAGCGTGTTTACTGAATCGATGTTCCGTCGACAAGGTTTACCGCTGTTGTCGGGGATGTTGGACGGTACGTTTAACGAAGATACCTGGACGGATTATGTAGGGAGTGCTTTCGTTCCGTTACAGATTGTTTCGGATTCGGATAATTCAAAACTGCTCTTTACGATCCCGCCTCTGCTTAATACTGGTCGGTCACTTCAACACGTTGATGGTCAGCCGTCGCTCACTGAAGAAACAGAAATGATTCGTCAGCAAGCCGATATCATTTCCGAGGTCGGTGAACGTCAGATGTATCAGATGATCGACTATACGCTGGACGGTATCGAACAGTTGTCGTATGAAGAAAATGCACTTCGTGCGAAGCAGGTTATCGACCTGTTAAACTGGATCTTCCGTCGTTATAACGTGTCAGGACAATTACCTTATCCTGAAGGACTTGAAGAATTGTGCAATCGTATCCAGGGACGAAAGAAACCTGCAACGGCGGCACAACCTGAACAGTCCTCCCCTGCTAAGGGAAGAAGAATCATCGATGAAGAGGATTATTAATCCGCCACCGAAACCAGTTGGCGTTAAGCGCATTTTCTCAACGGGCGATGTACATTTATTGCACCGTCGTGTACCGACGTGGCATATTGTTAACGTGCTCAAGGAAACCTTAGAACGGTTCGATAATACGATTGACGCTATTTATATAGCTGGTGATTTATTTGATGATTCCCGGCATTTGCGGCAAGAAGATTCTCAGGAAGCCATAGGGTTTTTAACTTGGTTATTGCTCTGGGCCAAACAGACGAATACCGCTATTCGTGTCTTGGAAGGAACGCCCTCCCACGATCACAAACAATCGAAAATCGTTGAAGAGTTAAATCAGGCGGTGGGTGCAGATTGTTTGTATCTGGATAAGATTGGTGTGTTTTACGACGAGGCGTTAGAAGCGACCGTCGGTTGGGTCCAGGACGAGTATAAAGCCCTGGGTTCTGAATCTATTGATGCGACCGCAACAGAACAGGAAATGGCTGAATTATTAGCCACGCGTGGTATACAGCAGATGGATTTCTGCTTTATGCATGGCTGCTTTCAGTTCCAAGTTCCCGTTGAGTCTACCCGCTTTTTCCATACGGATTTTTGGGAACCGTTAGTCAAGCATTTGATTATCATCCATCACGATCATCGTAGGAAACAATTGGGTAAGATTCGTGTACCAGGCAGCCCTGATCGCCTGGCAATGGGTGAAGAAGAGGACAAAGGCTTTGCTATTGTCGATTTCACTCCTGATTTAGCCAGAGATTATTTCTTGGTTAATGAACGCGCTTGCCCGCAGATTAAAATCGCTGCGGAGGAGGACTATGAATCGCAGTACGCGAAATGTCTCTCTGCGCTTGAGTACATCGATACTCATCCGTCTTCAATGATAGGACGATTGGAAATTGAATATTACCCTGATTCTCCATTGGCGGAAGCCATCACTCGTTGGAAATCACAATATTCTTTCCATATTTCAGGTGTACGTATACGTACACCTGAAGAGGAGCAAATTCTCGCAGCCGGTTTTGCTATCGACGCAGAGGTCGAGGAAACCATCTCTGAAGAGAATGTGGAAGCGATTTTGTTAGAAGCATTAGTGCCGTTTAAATACGATGCACAAATTGTCACTGACATTATCAGGAGCATCAAATGACCCCAATCAGTGTTGATCGCACGTTTGGGTTTTATCAAATGTCAATTGCTACATCGTTGGCTTTTGAAGGGCTTCTCCATGAAGGAGAATATGCCGATTGGAAGGGTCCTGTCCCTATCCACAAGTATCAGGATATTTACCTGAATCTACGGACGTTGTTCCGTAACGCGTTTTACGCGTTTGAAACGAATCGTGAACGATTAACACCTGAAGTGTTGCTGGCATCGATTGAAGAAGATATTGCTTCTATTAACGCTACCGCGAAAGCGGTAGCGCCTTCGGTGCTATGTGTCCCCTATATCTGTACGTATAAAAGTGCGAACAGAATCTTCCCCGAAGCAGCGTTCCGTACGATTGCGGGAGGGCAGGAAAAGATGACACCTAATCAGCATCATTTTAATGCGTTAGAACACGATACGTTAAAGTTATACGGTGAAAAATACCCTGAGCAATTCAAAAGCTTTGATGTGTTTCCGAAAGGGCAGCATGACACATTGATTTTAACCCATTACCCCGCCGATCTGCTGGCCTACAAAGATTTCCCGCTGTTGAATCTGTTAGAATCACACACGGGCAAGATTAAAGGTCGGTTAGAATGGTACACGAAGCTTTACGGTAAACCCGAACAGATCCCGTTTAACAAAGCGTTTCTAACGCTATTTGGCGATGGGTATATGTTCTCCCCACTTGACAGAAAGGTTCGTAAGGTGGTGTTGAATACTGCCGAGAAATACCACTGGCGACAAGATACGACCATGGATCGTATTTACAGTTGCTTGAAGTTGGTTAACGAGCCCTTTGTCATTGAGTTCCTTCGTAGATTGTCTCGCTAATTTTACAGATCGTTTTGTTAGTTTGAGCACTCCGAAAATGTAAAAATAGGATAAGTAAATGGTCAATAAAAACTTCCTTAAAGAGAAATGGCTTTACCCGCAGACTGAGCCGGATCAACAGGGCCGTACTCGTAAACTGGGCATTGAATTGAACGAGTTCAATGGTGATGTGGAACTGATGAAATTCCACTACTCCTTTGGTAAAGGCGAAGGTCTTTATTTCACCGCAGGCTATACTGTCTGTGTTGATATCTTTGAAACCCTACGTACGGTGATGCAGAAACCTGAAAAAGTTGTTTTCAAATGGGAAGATGCAAAAGGTAAGAAGGCACCGGTTAGCTTACACGTAGGTCGTGATGAAAACCTGACACCGTTCTTTGCACTGAGCGGTGAGATCCCAGGAGTTGGTGCGCGTCAGAAGAAATTCTATTTCACTTATCCGAAAGGTTATCGTGTTTTCCGTAATGGGCAACTGGTCTCCGATCTGGAACTGGCAGAGCGTCAGCTACGCGCGTTCCTGAAAAATGCGGATGTATTCCTGGAAGATTTCCGTGACAACTATAAACCGCGTGAGTTTAATAATGCGGGTGGTGGTAGTTACGGTCGCGGTGGCTACAATAACGGCGGCAACGGCGGCGGTTATAACAACCAATCTGGTGCAAAAGCCCCAACACCAACTAACGATTTTGACGATATTATCTAAATAATGTAAAACTATAACATAGCCCCAGGATATCCTGGGGCTCTTTATCGTGTATGTGTGTAGAATACAGTCGAAGTTATCTGAGATAGATTTTATCTTAGTGGACGACTATGTTATTCCTGGAGATTTTAAAATGCGCATTGAAAAGAATCGTGACCGTTTAGTGATAAAGTACGGCGAAAAAGAGGTCGCGTTTAATGGTTTCCGAAATGGACGTAAAGACGTGAATGTGCCAGACGTGCGCGATAGTTTCGGACAGATCGTAACGCACGATAAAATTATGTTCATGGAAATCGAACGTTATTGGTCAACTTTAACACCTGAAGAGAAAAGCGAACTGTTTTCAGTTTACGAAGAATTAGAGTTGTTAGCTAATGAACCCCCAGAAGTTATTCGTGAACACGTCCCCACACTCGTCGCGAGAATTGCTAAATTTCACCACGCAGATAGATTCCGCCAGCTTTATCCACACGGTTCGGTGTGGATTCCTCAAAACGTCCACGAAACGTACGAAGAGATGTCGTCGAATTATCCAAAAGAGATGACGTATATCGTACAAGATTATTACGAATTGGTGATTTTGTCTTTGATGACAAAACCGTTTATTCCTGTATTCTTGATTTTGGACGCTTTTCCTGCAACACGTGCTTCTGTTGAGTCGAAGCGCAAAAGTGTTTATAACTTGACCTACTGCATGGAACTGTTGTCCGATACCGAGATTGCTACACTGCCAGCAATTGCAAAGTTGCGTGAGTTTTTAGTGTCGGTGATTTCGAAAGTTCAGGACGGGGGGAGTAAAGGACCCAATACTGCAAACCTCACCGTCCTGGCGTCTATCTGTGGCTACGGTACGGATATGGTAGAGGAATACATCATAGCGTTCGCTGTTATCCGTTTAATTGCGATGAAGTTAATCGGTGCCGAACTACCACCAGGTACGATGGTTGAAAACAACATCGTGGCGGGGATGTATTTCAATATTCGACAAGAAATTGAAACGGGCTTCGCGGGAAAAATTTCCGGCCAAAACGTGATGTTAAAAGCGAATCCTGAGAAAATCATGTTCAACGGCGAGAAGGGGAAAACTTCGTCGATTGACCTGGTTCAAGCTCGGACTAAAGCACCAATGAAGGAATTCGTTCGTACTCAAGAATTCTTTAATGACTATCGTCGTGCGGTGCGTGCTTTGAATCTCGATATTGCTCCCGCAGATGTGAAAGTGTTGATAGATTCCATCAACATTAACCATCAATATCCTTTCTACGAACTCTACGAATGGTTGGTGGCGGCAGTGATGCACCGATTTGCAGATCGTCGTACATACAAGGAAATCGATGCAGAAGCGTTTAAGAACGCGATGGGTATATCCCAAGCCGTTTACATCTATTACGGAATGCCTGAGATTGCACAGTTGTTAAGTTGTGAAATGATCCGGGCACCGTTAAATGGCGGGTATCCTATCGAGCCAATCGATAATGAGATTAAAATAAAAACGGATAGATATTATCCACAAGCATACCGTAAGCATCGTAATACTTACGAACAATCAACATTGAAGGATTCTCTCAGCTTGTTGGTTCGTGAACATATTGCACCGTTCAACTTCAATCTCAGGGCAACACCGGAAGCAGCCAGAATGTTACGGTGTGGGACAGTGATGTTGGACTATTCACCTCATCCGCGACTTCAGAACATGTTAGCAGAATTTCTGTTAATTCAAAACAGAAAGAAATGCGAAGAAGTAGCATGGTTTAATCAATAATTTTCGGCTTGACCTAAAGGAGCATTTACAATGGCAATGAAACTTTTGAAACTACAAATGTATCCAGTGTACGAAATCCCAGAGCAGATTCGTCGTCGTATTGGGTTCTTTGAATCGCAACACGCTTTGGATGAGTTAGTGGATGTGGTTGCAGAACACGGTGACAAAGCAACAGGTTCTCGGGCTTATCAAGAAGCCTTGGGACAGATTGTGGGTTTCGACAATACCCCAACTGGTATTGAACGTCCATTCATTAACGTGAGTGATAACGAATCGCAACCAATCCATTTTGCGTATAATTCTCGCGATACTGGTGTGTATAACTTCGTGGCGATTATTGTTTCGAACTCGTTAAATGACACACGGACTCAAGAAACGCGTTATGTTGTTTCCGGGTATACGTCCCAGGCAGAGCGGTCCATGTTTAATCACCTGCCGGATGACATGGTTCTGTATATCAACGAAATATACGGGTTACAATGTACGTATATCACCGATGCGTTCGGTGGACGCCGTATCAACCCGGATTCCTTCCGCTTGATAGACAACTATGTGCTGTCTAAGACATTAACCGCAGACAGCTATGTGGAACACACCATTGACGTTATTTCTACCGCGAAAGCAGCTGATATGGTACGTAAAGTGGTGAAAGCTGGTGAGCAGATTGAGCTGGATAACAACACCGTTATCTCCGCTAATTGTCAGCGTGCGCCACAGTTGATGTCTAGTCAATTAACCCGACCAGAATCTTTCGTGACAGCGATCTCCAATTCCTTCATTAATACCATGGGGATTGAAACGGAGTTGAGCGCAGTAGACAGTTTCTTCGCAGGAGATCATTCTCTTGGGGTAGAATCTGAACTTAGCCAGATCGGGGTGATGCGTAATTTCAATAGTTACGAATTGGTGAAGGCTTTTAGAACAGCCATATCCAACGCCACGTCCGATATGACTAGCGGTTGGAACGTTGCGAACCGTGCAGCATTTAAACTGTGCGACCTGCGTAATGCGGTGATTAATCCCGAAGATGTGGACGCTGCAATTGCGCACTCGCTGGCCGTCGCGGCCCGTCGCGGTTTTGGTGAAATTGAGCGCACCGATGATTGGGTAGGACGTAATAACTATTCTACTCAGGGTTCGTTGGTGGCATTTGATTTAGCCATGCTACTGGGGCCTGTGGTCACCCGTAACCTTATCGGCGAAGTAACTTTCTTCTACGATAACCGTATGGCGGATATTGCAACACCGCCTCTGCTGCAAGTGTCAAAACACAACGTTGGGGCATTAACTGAAGACGGATTACCGGATGTGTTAGCACGTCGCTTCTTAAGTGACTTACAAGGCGTATTCTTGCAAGTGACCAAACACAACCGTATTCGTTGTAAGATGACCGTAACGTGTATCGTTGGGGTGGTTTCACGTATTGAAATTGAAATCGATGGTGAGCTGCCTGAGTATTATACTCATGCGTCGTTCATGAAAGCACGTTTACATTGTGGTACAACGACTGACCTTCAGTACACGAACCAGTTAGCTGCAGAAACAGCGCAGCTGATGAACAAAGTGGAAGAAGGGTACCAAGAATTCAACCGTGGTCAGAACCGTTCGAATATCCTGTCGAATATTCCAACTGCCCCTGTGTCTGCACCTACGAGCCTGGGTAGCTTCGGTAGCTTTGGCGGCAGCGATATGTCAACTCCTGCGCCAGTGTCTGGTTTTGGTGCATTCGGCGAGTAAAAGATTAATCAAGGACTCTTAAATGAAAATTATTGAATTCTACAAATCGTTTCTTAAATCACAAGGATTCGATTTTGAAAACGATTTACTCACTCGTGACGGTGGTGAACCGGCAGAGTTTACGTATAACAAAGTGAAGCGCCGTTTGGCGCTTCCCACCCCAGCGATGATTAAGCGTGGTATGGAAGACGATGATGGTCGTGAATGCCAGGCATTTCATCCACTGTGTGAATCGGTGCTGGCAGGTGAATCAGGGACAATTCGTTTTCTGAAGAAATCCATTAATGCGAACCTGTTCATTCGTTCCTTTGCATTAATCGACGCGATTCTGGAAACGGGGGCAAGTGGTAAAGCAGTACGTTCTGCTTCCTACAAGAAGTTCTTAACAGAACAGATTTGCGAAGGGATGAAAGATCCGACGTTCGACGAGCGTTTGGTAAAATCCTGGGAAGCGGTTAAGGCGTTCGTTTATGCACAATTGGAAAAAGATAAAAAGCACAAGATCACCCAGCTTTTTATTGCATCTGATTTAGTTATCGACGGCGTGAAGTTTAACCGTGTAGCTAATTATCGGAATATGTTCGAAGAAGAATCGTTAGATGGTACTGCAATGTACTTCTCTGCGAAGCTTCAACGTAAACAAGACAAAATCATTATCCATCGTTTATTGACCACCGTGTTCGGTTGGTATCCTAGCGTAACGGGGTCTAATGATTCGCGTCCGTATTTCGGTTGCTTAGCACGCGGTTGGGCGCAGTACGTTGTGAATTATAACAACGTCGTTAAGGGATTGCGCGACCACACTTCTTTACGTCCGTTGGAAGATGAATGGATTTCTCAGCTGGACAATATGGATATTTACGATAACGTCATTCAGACCTTACCGTATAACACCGGCCCACGTTCTGACAGCCCTGAACGTGATACCACGGCGCATGATTTCCGTATCGATCGTGCGCAGGCTCCGCAGCAGATTCCACAAAAACGTGCATCGGATGCAGATAAAGCGGATAAGTCCGATCCGATGGAATTCTTCCGTGCCCGTGAACGTAACATGGCCACGCATAGTCCTTATGGGAATTTGACGCCAGCGATGCAACGTTACGCTGAGCAGCACGGAACAACTAACCCTGCCAACGGTATGGTAAGTCGAATTTCTGTTGTGGATGCGTTTGGTGGAGAGCGCAAGGTGTCACCTTTCGGTGGTCAGAGTAACTTCGGTGTAGGGAATACCGGAGGTTCTTTGGCAAGCACCTTTGGTGGTGGGAATAATTCTTTCAGCGGGAATGTAGGAGGGACTAGCGCGTTTAGCACGAGTTCAGCATTTGCAACGAATAGCAGTTTTGGCGGGCAGCCGCAAAGCAGCTTCGGTGGATTTGCAACTTCGCCATTTACGCGCTAAGTGAAGTATAAAAGAAGGGACTCGGTCCCTTCTTTTTTTAATCATTACCGATGGTGCTAATAATCTCACTAACCGTTCCGACGTCGGGTACGATTAGTTGCGTGATTTCAGGGGTGAAATTCATGGGGTCTTCTAGCCCGTTTAATAGCATCATCGGATAGATAATGATATCGGCGTAACCTTTGAGTTTACAGTAGGCGTAGAAATTGTGGACCTCAGGCCAACTGTAGCGTGGGTCAACATTTTCTATTTTAGTTTTCGGGTGTTTACGCAGATAGTCTGTGTAATCGTGCATCACTTTCCACGTCGTGGTGTAAGGCGCAGGTATGAATTCTTCTAGGGTAATAAAATTGTCTAACATAATCGTTCCTAAAATAAGTGAGATAGATATTATCCTACTGATTCAACCTAAAGGAGTATTAAAATGAAAACGCCAGTAGAGCTAATGAGCAGTGTGGCTGACCGTGAGATTAATATCACCGAAGTATCAGGTGCAAGGGCATCGATGGTAGGCAACCATATGAAGTCTGCGGTCCCTATCGACAATCCTGAACCATCGCCACATTTTACAGGGGCAGATATAAACTACCACGATTTTCTGTTCAATGACGTTGTAGAAGATCCCGGTAGCATCTGTCACTATATGACCAAAGACGGTCGTCAGCGCCGTGCGACGTTTACACGTTATGGTCGTCGTGGGGATTCTAAAGCGTTGGAACATGCTATCTTCTTCCGCCGTGCAGAAATGAAGGGCGGTAAAACCATGATAGATGTGCTGGAGATTAACTTCTATACTAACCACGACAACATCTTCTCATCTGAGAAACGTGAGTCGATGAAACTGCGTAGTATTTTACGTGGCGAAACCGATCAGTTGGAAAAGGATGAAATCCTTACAACTATGTCGTGTATGGTGGAAGGTGAGTACGCTGATAGCGTTGTGCTACCAACTGTTACGATTTCGCATCCAGATATTATCGAGGATTCTTACACCATCTCTGAGTACGCCGCCCAAAAACTCCACGGCTATGGTTTGAAAATCGTTGAAAAGACGCTACGTGAAGACGAGTTTTTACTGGATACTTACGGTTATATCGATCCGAACGGTAATCGCGTCCCACGGTATTTCCCGGATGTGGGGGAGGCTATTCGTGACGATGGGCTGGTCATTGCATCACGTCGTTTCGATGAGCTTTATGGTGCAATTGATGCGTCGCTTGGGGAAACCCAACACGTCTCTCCGTTCTTTGATAGCTGCGAATATGTGGATGCCGATCCCGTCCATTATAAAGCACGTCTTGCAGGCGACAAAGAACTGATGGAACGTAGCGGTACTCGTATCGTCGATATTCAGGTGTGGCGTGATGAAACGTCTTGCGCGAATGCTGCTAACAATATTTCTTGTACCGAAGAGAACAAACGAGAACTGGATAAATACGCATTAGCATTGAAAGACTATTACAATGCCATCGTACGATTCTATTTCTCGATGTCCCGTGACAAAAATATTATCTGGTCGCCGAAAGCGTGTGTGTTGTTGGAAAAAGCCTTCGCTTCTGAAACGTACGAGGTCTATCACGAGTTTCGTGAAGAGATTCGCGTGGTGATTGATGAGGCGATTCGTCGTGGCGAATACGGTAAAGAAAATGTCAGTCAGCAGATTCTTTCTAAGTTGACCTCACCTGTACAGCGTGGACTCAGCGATCCCATCAACACGTACACAATTCGTATCGCGGTACGTTATCCGATCCCGGTAACGGTGTCGTCTAAGATTACCGACCGCTCGGGCACGAAAGGGATTGTTGGACGTGTATTACCCGTTGAACAGATGCCGATTAACGAATTCGGTGAACGTGTTCACGTTTTACGTTCGATGAACGCTGTAATTCGTCGCTCGACCTATGCAGCACTATTCCACATGTATTGGTCAGCTGCGTCTGAGCAGTTGAAGATGCGTCTTAAACCAATGCTGGACGAAGGCCGTATCAGTGAGTGTTGGGAAATTCTGATGGATTATCTGTCACGCTTTAATCCTGAATGGGCCAACACACTACAGCTAACACATCCTACGGAGGATTTACAACGCGAACTCTTCAAAGAGATTTACGATTTTACAATCCGTATTTACTTACCACATGAACTTGACGACACGCCAGTCGATATCAGTGAACGGTTGGGTGAATTTAAACCACGTAAATCAAAACTTCTACTTACTAACTTCGACGGTAAGCAGGAATGGACAAAAGATGAGTTTTACGTAGGTGGTGTGGAAACATTACGTCTGGATAAAACAGGTCGTGAGTTTTCCAGTATCTCGTCAATGTATCTGAATTATCTGGGTACGATAGACGCGTCTAACCAAGGACGTGGTTCGTATCCGATAAACTATAAAACGCTAAAATGGGCTGGTCCTTCGGAAGAACGACTGTTAGCGGGTTATGGTCCAGGTAACTACGAAGAAGTTCACGACAGGGCAAATAACCCTGCGGTACATCGTGAGATTTTAGTAGGGCTTTATCGATCTCAAACTCCGTCTAATCCGGGTCCACTGGTAGACCGGAATAAATTCCCGTTAGGGGATTCACAGATTGACAGGATGATGAAAAACATCCACAGCTGTGAAGGGTTTGAATTGGTGAAAATGAAAAGGGGCGATGAATAATGAAGGGCACTCCAGTTCACGTGCGTGATCTGTGTAAACTGAACTCGGATCAGGTGTGGCTATTACGCGGCAGATATGAAGTGACGTTCGATGACGGGATAACCTTAAACATGTCAGGACGGCACATTAAAATCAGTTGGCCTTATTGGGGGCTAACACGATTTTATCCGCAGATCCCAATCAGTTCACAAATGGCGTATAAACATGGCGACACCGCTACAGATGACGCACATCTGAAGTTTATGTCATTGGCAGCTGTGGCAGCACGTAAAGCGGGTGTGGATTTAGCAGACACCCGCTATTTATTGCAGCAGCACGTCTATGCGGATGCGTTTAACTTATCGGTGAAAAATCTGTTGTCGTATTGCGTCACAATTGACTACGATACGATGATGGAAATTTACCAACACCGAAACTTTACGCAGATTCATCAGTGGGCACAAATGTATCCTACTGGGTACGACGAAGAAGGTCGTGATATGGTTGAGGAAGCATATCTTCTTATCGAGGATATCTTCAAAGACCCACAACTTCGTTTAAACCCTGTGGTGATGTCGGTCTTGGATAAGACCATCAAAATGAACCAGGTTCTCCAGGCATATATACGTGGGAAAACATCAGAGATTGATTCTCGTGTTTATTCCAACCAGGTATGGGAAGGTTTCTTTACGGGCCTCCATTCTGTAATTAGCCGTCTGAAGGAAGCGGGTGCAACGTCACGTTCTCACCTGTATAATACCGATAAAATCGCCGATGCGGAATATGCGTCACGTAAGCTACAGTTAGCAGCCAACGTGTTAATGTATTTCGAATACGACGATTGTGGTACGCATCACGTTCATCGCCACACGTTTACAGAAAGTAAACTGGAGCGTAAGAAGTACGATGCGATGGTGGGAATGCGTTATCGTTTTGAAGGTGTAGGTGGCCCGTGGTTACGATTCGAGAAAGGGGAGTTTGAGAAAGTCTTAGGCAAACCTATTGAGTTTCGTACTGCGATGTGTTGTAAGGGGATGGCGCGTCAAAGCATTTGTGCAACCTGCATGGGTGATTTGATTTATAACCTTTCGCCGGGAACGTCACCAGGTCACTTGGCCTCAACCTCGATATCTGAAAAGGGTACACAGGGGATTCTCTCAACGAAACACTTGGACTTCTTACGCTATCTGCTGAACCTGGTGCTGACTCCAAGAATGCGGGATTATCTTGGTGAGTATAAACACAACTCCGTAAAAGGATTGAGTTTACGGGAGAAACCGCAGTACGGTAATTGGGATGAATACCAACTCGTTATTTCCGATGAAGTCTATTCTGAAATCAGCCAAATCGCGTATCATGACGATTTGGAAGTGATCGACGAAACGGCATTGCCGGAGATTAACGAACTGACCTTTTTGCGGTTGGATGAAGCTGGGAATGTGTTGGCTGAAGATCCCATTGACGTCCGTATGGGGGTTTGTGGTAACTTCTCGAAAGCCTTCTTGCATTTCTTCTTGAAGCAGCGTGATAACATTACATTCCCGTCGAAGAAACTGGTACGGATTCCCCTGAAAGGATGGAAACCGAGTTGGCCGATACTAATTTATACGAATCGGTCTGAATCTATGGCGGAGTTTGTAGCAGGGTTAGAATTGAAACTTCGTTCGGTTGCGTCTGATAAATCGGATACTTTCGAACAGTTCTCTGATGACTCAATGCGTTTGAGCAAGAAGTCGGGTAAGGTAAAACCAACGACACTGGTTCAGATGCGCGGTGCTACGGAGAAACAATGTACGCACGCGTTATTTGATGTGTTTAAATATATCCAACGTAAGCTCGGTGGTATTCCGATGACACACATCGCGATTATGCTGGCGATATCACGCGTTGAATCACCGACCAATCCTTTCCCGGCGGTTGGGTTTGATAGTGAAGATGCTGATGTGATGGATGGCAAACGTTTCGAGGATCACAACACGTTGATTGCGATGCGTTCAGCTGTACCGATGTTGTTATTCGAAGGCCAACAGAAAAACCTGGACAACGTGCGTTTCTATACGTCGCGTAAACGTCCGGCGTCGTTATACGACAATACGGTGGCCGCGACTATCATTGAGTAAACGAGAGGGGCCTGCGCCCCTCTTTTTTTGTAAGAGGGGAGCATGTACGAATTCCACATGACCTTTACGAGTATGGGCGTGAGGGTCGAAGTCCCTTGTCGGCCCATAGAGTCGGCAATTTTAAAGTGGGCAGAAGAGAATATGCACGCCCCGAAAATGGGCAAACAATACGGAAGAATCATCACCGAACGTGGCGATCCGTATTACGCACATATTCCTTCTATCCGTACCTTTATATTCCACAGGAATTTTTCCGAACGTTTACGAATCATTATTAACCGAACGGCCGCTGAGTTTGCAATTGACTTCAAACTCTACGAGCACCACTTAACCCAGGGAACACCTTACCGCTGTACGTTTGAAAACTATGGCTTTAAGATGATAGAAGAAGATGAATCGTCGCGCTTCTTTTATCAGAATGGCGTTGTAGAAACGGCGTGCCAGCCGAACCGTTTGCAAACCATCTTTGAGATTGGTACAGGGATGGGTAAGTCGAAGACGAACATGAAAGTGATGGTTCGTAAAGGGGTAAGAACGTTATTGATCCATCGACCCACGTACATTTCTAAATGGTTGTTCGACTTAACGGAAGACCCTACCGGACTTCGCGAATCGAAAGAAGACGTTTTGGTTATACAGGGCGTACAAGCGGTCTACGAAGCGCTAGAAATGGGTGAAAGTGGTGAGTTGGATAAACGTGGCATCAAAGTTATTATCGTCTCTACAGTGACGTTACAGCGGTTTTTGAAAGAGTACATCAATACTGCTGCGACTAATCCGGTGAATATCGATGATTTCTACAACACGTTAGGTGTTGGGTTTTTATCGATGGACGAAGTGCACGAACATTTCCACTTGGTGTACATGGCTGGAATTATGCTGAATCCGCCACCCTCTGTTGAGATGTCAGCTACACTCCAACCGGGTGAATCGAAAGCGTTTTTGGCAGAACGGTATAAAGAACGTTTCCCACAAGAGGCACGTATCACCATTCCGATTATTCCTGCGGTGCACGTGAAAGCGTTGTATTACCGAATTGAGAATAAACGGTTTGCGTGGTGGGCAACGAAGATGACCCCGTACAACCACAAACTGTTTGAAGGGAAGTTGATTAGCGAAAACCTTCATCAGTCGTACGCTGATATGGTCTGGGATGTAATAGAACGGACGTATCTGGCAGGTTATCAACCTGGTCAGAAAGTGTTGGTGTTGTTTGCAACCGTCGCAATGTGTGAGTTCTTTACGGAGTACGTGCGAGAGAAGCTTGCACAATCTGATAAGTTCCATGCTTTGATGGTTGCGAAATATAACGCCGGAGATTCGTATGACGACTTTATTCAAGCGGATTTCTCTATTTCAACACCAGGGAAAGCGGGGACTGCGGTTGACAAACCGGGGTTGGTTCACATGTACATTACTACCCCTGTGGAAGACCAGCAGTTAAACCGCCAGATGGCTGGACGCCCACGTAAGATCCTCCACAACGACTGGGGTGAACTCGATCCCGTTGTGTGGTTATTCCACTCTTACTCGATACCGAAGCATTGTAATTATTTGAATGCACGTCAAAAATCACTGAGTGATTCTGTGTTGTCGTTTAAGATAGCCACCTCACCGTATATTGTAAGGAAAGCTGATGTTACTACCGCCGCAGCCAGCAGAGCCAACCGCGCCGTATGCCGGTCTGAGCTTAGCAAGTTTTCTCGAAAAAGTTTTAAAGGCGTATCCCGACGTTTTAGACGTCGTAAATAAACTCTGTACCGATCCTGTAATGAGTGTCGCATTTCACTATTACATGGTGAATGAACACTTCGCAGGAATGCAGATTTTCCAACGTGGTAAATGTTATTATATCACACGTAACTCCAGTATTCGTAATACTTCGTCTTATGAATTGTACAGTTGGGTTCTGTGGTCTGAAAACCCCGCAGGTAATGTAGACCAAAACCCGAAAGTGGCCTATCGGTTATACTCCGAGAAATGGCACAGTTGGGTAACCGTTCCTCATGATAACGGTTAAAAAGAACAGAACGGGTGTATATTGTGTACACCCTTTCTTTTTTGCTAAAGGAATATAAAAATGTCACGTCGTAAAAAGAAACCCGCTTATAACCCACGTGCTCTGGCGAAGAAAACCCTTCGTGATAGCGTGAAGAACGTGTATAAACTGGTCATTCTGTTCGAAGACCAAATGAAAATTTTGGCTGAGCGTATCGACAAAGAACGCGAGATTCTGGACGCGCTGCAAGAACCAGAATATAAAGAATTTGCCATTAACGCATTAGAAGAAGCGAAAGCGGCTTTCGTGGGTCTGATGGCAGAGGGGAAAGAAAAGCTGGGTGCTAAATTGATTGCGATCGATGAAGTGGCAACCAAAACCAAAACGATGCTGGAAAGCACGAATTGGTCCAACGTCAAAGAGCAATATGAACTGGATACTTTGCTGGTGACTAACCTGGAAACCGATGCGATCTTCCTGGGCAAAGATATTCAGGGTGCTGCGATTGAAATCTTGTCATTGTACAATAGTCGCGCCGATTTTGTAAAACGTGCAATGCAGCAAGGCAGCACGTTCGCCGAAGCGTACGAACTTCTACAGCAGGCTGAGCAGGCTGTAAAACAACCAGACACCGTCGTTGAAGCAGAGGGTTAATTAATGTCAGATACTTTAGACCAACGCCCAGGCAATGGGCGTCGTCGGGCTCAGGAAGACACATCTCATGTCGTCGTGCCCGAGGCTGATTTGTCTACGATGTCCGCCGACGATGGGATTATGGCAATCAAACGCAGTAATCCCCATTTTTCATTTGCTCAAGCAGAAGAGATGTATCACAATCTCGTAAAAGCGAAACCTGCTGAAGAACCTGTTTTACCTAAACCGGTTTATGAAGAAGAACCTGCTCCGGTAGTGACAATTACCGAGCCAGAACCCGTCGTCGTTGAGCCGGTTATTCAGCAACCTGATCCTGCCCCTGTCGCACACAAACCTGCGACGGTGGTAGAGAAGAAGGCCGAAGAACCTTACGTTCCTCAAGCGATCGAAGGTTCACAGATTGCCGCTGATCACGAACCCGAAGCATCACCGGCAGTGAAAGAACAACCAGCTGAGCACCATGTGAATTTTGGTACGCAAGCACCGCACGAGGAGATCAGTGAATTGCCCGAAGACGACCCAGGTCGGGTTCTGACGGAGTTCAATACACTGATTGGTTTACGTGAAGACCCGAACCTCATTGGTAGCGAACTGAAGAAATTCTTTTCCAGTGTTCCACGCGGTAATGATGGCCGACTCCTGTTTAAATCGGAAGAACAGCGTGACCTGTACGAGCGTTTGTATCGTGCCCTGAACATGATGCCACCGCGTTTACAAAACCAACAGCAAGCATTCGATGGTGCATTGTCTCGTGAAGATACCGCCTGGGAACAGCGTGTACAGTTGCCGGGAATGTCTAAGCCGGTTGGCTTCATTACACCACGTAACAGTCAGCACACCGGTGCTATTGCAGCACTTCGTCGTCGCCGTAAATCAGGTATCCCTAACTGGGTATGGCTACCCGCAACGGGCATCTTTGTAGGTTTCCGTGCACCTTTAGAACGCGAAATCTGTGATTTTGATATTCAGCTGACCCTGGAAACTGCAAAAATCGGTATGCAGACTTACGGCCTGATGTTATCCGCGTCTTCGGGTATCTATTTAAGCCATATGGTTGAATTTGCGTTACGCTTCGTCACCGACTGCACGTTGGATTGCGAAGGGAACGACATGAAGACCGTGCTGCTGGATACTATCGATCTTGCGGACTATTGGCTGTTGCTGATTGGTGTGATGCAAGCGAAATATCCGGGTGGTTTGCCGTGGACGTTAATCTGTGGCCATGAGGGTTGTGGTTATCAAGAAGATATTCGTCTGAACCTGGCCCGTTGTATCCGCATGGGCACGTCACTTTACACCGATATGCAGCGCAGCCTGTGGGCCCAGCAGCGTGGTAAAGAAGACGTTACGATCAGTCGTTTGGAACAACGTAAGTTTGTTGAAGAACACCTGAAAGATCCGTCTGCGACATTCGTAAGCGACGGGATTACCGTTAAATTCGGTCGTTCGACGTTAGGTAAGTTCTTTGATAATACAGAACGTTGGGTGGAAGAGAACAACACTGCGTCTACATCTGCGTTGGCTGAGAAAGGCACCGAGCGGGAGCGTGAAGATCACCTTCGCCTCATTACCGAAGCTCGTCGCTTAACACGTTATGCGTATATGGTGGAATCCATTACGGTAACTGAAGAAGTTATGCAGGACGATGAAATTCGTGAGGTAAGCACCACAGAAACGGATACTGATAAGATTATCCAGATTCTGGAGGAGCTGTCTTCCGATCGTCACTATGTGTATGACTTTGAGGCGGCTGCGGCGACCTATAACGAACGTAGTCGTTTGGCGGTGTTCGGATATATGGGTCAGAAGTGCCCGTCTTGCGGTAAAACTCATGAAGGCGAAAAAGAAGGCACTTACCGTGGTATTGTGACGATCTCACCGGACCGCGTTTTTTTCGAGCTATCTCGAGTGGTGTCCGAGATTCAGCGGTATCTGAGGGATCAATACGCCGTTATTGGCTAGACCCGAACGAGATTCCTTCGGATCACGTCATCAATACGCTTAAGCTTGATACCACCTCTCTGTTCAAACAACGTAGCACACGCCCGATAACTTATCAGGAAGCCCACGATGAGCTTTTGGGTGCGTACGATTTATCGGTCGGTCTAGACACCGGGACGAGACATGTTGGCTTATCAGATTTCGAAAACCCCGAATATGGGAGTCTGTATGAAATCTGGATGGAAGTGTATCTGCGTGAGCAGATAGGCGAGCATTTCAGAATGACCTTCGACGAGTGGTTAAATCGACCACGGTGGGAGATTATGATGATGCTCCGTGTGCTTAATCGTCGTAAAGCCGCGATTAAGAAGGTCATGAATGATGTTACTGCCGGTGACCCAGAGCTACAAGGTTTGGAGAAAGAACTTAAGCTGAAAAATTAAGTGTAAGGGAGTCGTAAAGACTCCCTTAGCTTTTTTCTTTTTTTTTTCGCTTTGGTATGAACCCCCTGTATTGGAAAAGGCTATGATTGACATTTATACCGATTACGCCGCCGTTCTTACCGTCAATCGTGCGGAAGAACGTGCTGCGCCTTTCCTGGACTTAGTAACGCTGTGCATGGATTACGGTTACGATGTTGCGTTAAGCGATGTGTATTGGCAACCGTCGTCTGATCCTGCCGACGAAACCGTAAGACTGGAAGGGATTATTGTAAAATGCGCCGTGGCGTTAGGCAACCGTTTAGGCGTTGCTTTAAACCCACAAGAAGTTTTCCGTAAACCGAAAGAGACCGTACGTATTCTAGATGGTATTACGTCTAAATTCGAAGAGTTCGAAGACACTGATACGTTATACGGTCTCGTGATGTCTGGAGAAACGCCAGAGTTTATCCTGGAAAGTATCTGCCGTTACGTATACGGTGATGACAATATCCATTTTGAAGATTTGGTCATTCGTGTTTCACCCCGTGTAATGACGGTGATGCGCAACTATCTTTCAGCTATGGTTGTGGATGAACAGCTTGCTGTAGGTAACGATGCGCGTCTGACGCGTATTGCAGAATACTTGCGTCTTTATCCGCAAAACCCCTCTGCGTTCGTATTCTTAAACTTACCTGAAGATCCCGATTTGACGGTTGTTCAACAATCGTTAGTGTTTGACGTCGAGGATTATAGCGAAACAGAATTGCTCGAGATGTACACGGTAGGGCTTTCGATTATCGATAACGATGACTTCGATGACGCCTATGCCGATCTTTCGACGAACTTAGAGAAACTTAATAATGATGGGTTACAACCCATTACTGTTTTACAGCCTGCATTAAAAAGCCTACGGGTAATCTATCAGGTTGAGGAGGCAGAGCACGATGACGAGGTTTGAGTTCTTAGTAGCGGCATGTAAGGCCGAAGCTTGGCGACGTCTGGTCTGGCGTATTGCTATCTTTAACATGGCGGTGTTTCCAACAGGGCGTGAAGAACCCGAAGCGTTTGATATTACGTATATTGACGGCTTACCGCACTATTACGCTGTAGAAAACGGCAAGGGCAGTTGGGAACCGATTACTGACGGTGTAAAGGACCAGGAGCTGTTTATCCCTGAAGAACAGTTCGAACTCCGTCCTGATGATTACCCCGGTTTAGAAGGTCCTATCCCCACGACAGTAGGGCGATACGTTTTTAACTGGATTGTTATCTGGTACGCATTCGGTACACGCTTACCCTATTTGGCGATTTCACAAAACCCGTTGGAATACCGCAAAGAGATGCATCGGCGTTGTTTAGATCATGAAACCGATGAGCCAGAAAACGAAGGTGCGATTCGGCCGAGTATGATTGAACGCTTTGTAAGCGGCTTACACGAGCTCGCTCCGCTTACTTCAGGTATTGCACCAACCGGTACGTTACGAAGCCTCACAGTGCATCCTGATGCGTATAAAATCCGTGATGCGTTACTGTTGAAGCACAAAGATGAGTTAGACGATCCTGCCGTTATCGTTAAGATTGAAAAAGCGTTGGATGAGTTAGATAAAGAGTGGTTGTCGGGTGACCAATCTATTGAGTTTTATAACTCACCGAAATCACGGATGCGTCGACGTAAATTAATGCTGATGTACGGTATTGAATCGTCTTTTCAGGAAGGGGGTCATTACACGCTCATTCCGAACGCGTTAGTTGAAGTTGATAAGGCGGGGATGGAAAACCTGGTTGCGAAATTCAACTCTATCCGTGAAGGTTCATTCTCTCGTGGTGCGGAAACAGCGAAAGGGGGTGAGCAGGTACGTATTATCCAGATGATTTTCCAGAACCACCGAATCGTCCCTGGTGACTGCGGAACGAAACTAACGTACCCGGTTGTGATTACCGAAGATAACGTAAAACGTTACGTTGGGATGAATGCGATGGTTAATGGTAAACTGACACCATTGACTGAGGAATATTTAAAACAACAGTTAGGTAAGGTGGTGCGGTTACGCCGACCCATCTTATGTCAGTATGGCCACATCGACACCTGCACAGCGTGTTCGTCTGCGAATAAAGGGGAAGAACCTCGTGCAATCGCTGCGGATATATCCTCGGCGTTCTCTAACGTTATGTCCGTGGCAATGGCCGCGATGCATGGTAAAGAGACAGTGGTACACGAATTTAATCCATCGATCCACATTACGTAAGGATTATTAGCCAATGGCAACTAAAGATATTTCGACACAAGATGAGCGCCCGGCAGCTGTAAGACGCGCTGAGGAAAATGCGGCAAATTACAGCCAAGATGACGCGTACCAGGTGCGACTTATTGCTACTCAGCTCGATGAGGCTGGCGGGGCAATTAGCCAAAATAAACCGAAAGATACCCCAGAAGCTGACGACGCTTTCCGTAAGTTACATCAATCGTTCCGTACGTTGTTTGAACTTCGTGGTCAGGCATTCATTGATGCGTTCAATGTGTTCGTTGAGGCTGCAATTAAACACAAACGTGGTATCTTCTACTATCCGAATGTGAACTACCATTTAGATTGGTTTTACGATTCTGCTGAACGTGAAACATACGTCGTGTTTATCAACATGTTAGTACGCTTCGCAAATTCTCAGGATAAAGCAAACTTTGCTCAGCGTGACAACGTTGGACGTTTGGTACAACGTGTGACCGATCCAGAGCTGCAACACTTGCTGGCTTACTGCTTCAACGCGGCATAAAAGTATTACCCTACTCCCGAAGGAGTAGGGTAACGTTTATTTTTTTTTACCGTGCAGCTTTGATGTATTCAAAAGGATCGGTGATCGTTTCTCCTTGCCTACGTAGAAAAGCTTCTAAGACGTCATTTTTATCGGGTAATAGGAAGAAATCAGTTGCGATTTCCATCGCATTGACGCGCCCTGCAGTAAGGTTAATACCGACACGACGTCGTACTTCTTCAGGAACACCGTGAATACTTAATAGCTCGATTAACGTTGTTTCACGAGACTGATTCATCATGTTCGTTGCAGATGGGTATGCCTGGGTTAAGTCGGCATCTGCAGTTTGTCCACGGAAAGCCGTGTAGAAATCATCAACTTCCTTGATGATGTTTCGTAGCCCATTCTCTGCGTTCATGCACGCAGTCAATGTAACAATCCAACCATCCGTCCCAATGACTTCATTGTCAAAATCGTTACGCATCGCGCTACCCACACAACCGATAACCAGGCCCTGTTCATAGAGGTAATACGTGTATGCAATACAGATTCGCTTCGGTAGTGAAGGGAAAATATCATACATCGAATACCCCGCCAAAACTGAGATAGCAGAAGACAGATCGTTCGTCTTTTTATCGAGAAGAACAATCATCAAGTTATCGAAGATGTTATAAACGCAGTATTCTAACGGGAAATCTTTCTGCGCCTTTAAGTGCCACTCCAACTTTTCCTCGTAGGGTAGATCCGGCAAGTCCAACTTGTTTAAACCCAACTCGGTTTCCAGTATCGCGTTAAGTTTGTAAGAGGGGCGTTGCCCTTCGTGTACACGCAATGAACGGAATAGACACATCGCATCTACACAGTAGAATGACGCCGTACAATAAAGAATGTGCCACTGCTGTGAAGGTGCTTTTGTTAGTGACTTTGATTCCGTTTTCTTCGATGCTTCATCTTTCTTAAAGTAGACACGACGGTACTGTTTTGGCACGTCGGGATGACAGAAGACGTCTTCCGGTGGAATCCCCGCAGCTTCTAAAGCTTCCAACATACGTGAAATATCGAACTCGTGGTTCCATGCGACGAGTAAGTCAGGAAGCCGAGGATGGATTTCTTCAAACATCCGTTGAATGCAACAACCAGAATTGAGGCATTCGTAAACGAAGATTTTGTAACCGTCGATAACGTTTTTGTATTTAACGATAGGGTTGTCGTTCTCGTCTTTTCCACGAAAAGCGATTTTAGAAAGCAATTCTTGAGCACGTTTGACGAGTCGCGCTTCAAAGTTTTCACGTCCGCAACGGGTGACGTAGTCTTTCGTAGCAAAGAAATGAATTTCGTCGTCTAAAACAAAACTCATAATCCAGGGGTCTCGAGATTTGTCTTCTTCTCGAGTTTCCACGTCGTATACACAGATGCGGTTAGGTGAAACAGCATTAGGCCATTTACGTATGTACTTTTCTTTAATCCAGCTAGTAATGGGCAAATCCGCCCAGTAAACATACGGTGAAGTACAAACCTGGCGGAGTGGTTTCTTTTTATCGGGAAAACGAATCCCCAGACCCATCTGTATGGTTGAGGACATCATTACGTCCGTTGTTAAATATTCCTGGCACTTACTACGTTCTTCGTATTCTTTCTTTTCCTTGTGGTTACGATGTTGTGGTAAAGTAATGTAGATGGGCCGTTTCAGATTTTCACGCATGACAATTCGTGGGATATATCTGCCATCTTTAGTATGGACGACCTCCTTTATGAGCACGAAGTCGTTTTCTTTCTGCTGATCGGTTGCGTAAGAAACAAACTTGCACTCCTTGGCAATAACGTCTTCCGGTGCGTAATAGTTATTCATGATTTCACTCTCAAATCTAGCGGCTGCTATACTGATTTGTGGGTAATGTAATTTCTCAAAAGGAAACACAAATGGGATATTGGCAAAATCACATTGCATCAGTTGCGGATGCAAAGGTTGTAGCCGCAGAATCGATTAAATTCCAAGACAAAAAGAAGCTGGCAGAATTGGCTGATATTATTGCTAAGTTTCGTGGAGCAGGCGATTTCAGTCCTGCTGGCTACGAAAGTGCCGGGGTTTCGGATTGGGTATTTAAGAATATCGGCATTACGATTCACTTTAAGAACGGTGGTGAACTGGGTCTTGCTGACGTTGCTTTTGCAGGTGTGGAACCACCGAAATTGGATGCAAACAGTCCAATCATCGCTTCGATGACTCGTGCGCTGTACGCAGGTAACAAAGACCTGGATATGTACAGTAAATTCATCAAAGAAAACGAGCTAAACACAACAATCGATGACAGTAGTGCAAAAATCAGTGGCGATCTAAGCAAAGTGGGTTCTCCGCTTTATCTTACCCCGGTGCTGTTGGAAAAATTAAATTTGACCGACCTGGAAATCGCCTCGGTGATTCTTCACGAAGTCGGGCACATCTACTATTATTTCCGCACTCTGATGCGCACTGTGGTGACCGATTTGCTGGCAGATGCTGCGGCTAACCGCATCATGGAAACGGAAGACCAGAATGTCCGCTTGCGTATCGTTAAAGACGTAGAGAAGATGCTGAACACGAAAGTGAATCAGCCAGAAACGATTTGTACTGAGTACAAAAAAGAAAACGTCTACATGCACTTAGTCACACAGCTGTTATTAGATCGTCCGTTCATTAGCGGTAGTCAAGGCTTTGCTAACAGGACGTGGGAACGTGCTGCGGATGATTTTGCTTCCCGTTTCGGAGGCGCTCCTTATCTGGCCTCTGCACTGTATAAAATGGAAACCAGTTCGTTCTATTTGCTGCGGAACTCAGCGTATATGAACATGGGTGTCCATTTGACAGTAGAACTTTTCCGCGTGACTGCGCTGATAGTCTCTTCTACGATTCCAATTATTCCGGTGATCTCCGTGACGTTCGGAATGATCTTAAATGACCCGGACAACACCATTTACGATCCGCCGCAGCAGCGTTTTGAGGCAATGCGACGTACACTCGTTGAAGAACTCAATACGATTAAAGACAAAAATACGAAAGCGGCTAACGAGCAACGTAAACGTATTTTAGATGGTATTGCGGTTATCGACAAGTTATTAGAAACCGTAAAAGACAAAGATAACTTGTACCAGTTTATCTGGAATACTTTAACACCGAAGGGTCGTCGCTCACGTGCTGCAGTTGATTACCAGCGCGCGATTGGGAAGTATATGTCGAACGATCTTCGTATTGCTTCAGCCATGTTTAATGTCGAATAAGTAAAGGTAAAATCATGACGCATAAAGTTTCTTTAAATTCCCTGGTTCTGGACTTTAAACGTACGAACGAGGGTAAAGGTGTACAGGCACAACGCGCACTGACTGGCCTGGTCGCTTTCGCATTGGCTTATAATACCGATATGCCCGATAATGGTCCGTTTGGGTCGAATGAAGTGTCGCAGCTAAAACTCCGCCCGCTGATGAAAAATGTTGTTTCGGACGTAAACGAGCTTTATTGTGTCGATCTGGGCAGTATTGAAGATTTGACAGTGGCTCTGTTTTGTAACCGCTACGATAGCGCTTGGGGTGGTCGTCGCGCTATTGAAAACTTCTCTGTCCGTGAGATTTTCAATGAAGCCTTGGGCGACGATGTATGGGATACCGTTAATCTGTGGCTGGAACGTTTCATGGAAACGGTGAAATTCTATATGGAAGAAACGCGAGGCGAGCTGGTATGAGTATGGAGATGACAGCAAACATTGCGCAACCGCAGTGGAAACTCGATGAACTTCCTGCACTGTTAGAACAGCGCATGGAAGAACGCATCGATTCTGTTAGCCAACTCAATCTCTACATGCAACGTAATGAAGCAGACCTGATTTACGGTTCTCGCCTTATCGCGCAAATTGAAGCGATCTTACAGGAAATACGTAAGGCAGGGTTGAACCGTGATGTTGCTGTAGCGACTGAATCGTTGCGTCCTGGCACAATCCCGAAGGCGGTACAAAGTGTTCTGACGTCGAATTATTCCAAAACACACCAGAAAGAAACGGTGGTGGCGTTAGAGTCTTACGCTAATTTTGGTAAGATTAGCCTCATCGTGATGGTGATGATGGGAATAATGAAAATCCTCAGTTGGATTATCAGCAACGCCGTTCCTTTTGCAGGTGCTGCGAATATTGACGGGAACGACTATCGCGAGAAACTGGAAGAGAAGTTGGCCGATGTTCCTTTCACAGGGCGCTTGAAAACTACTGTACTGAAAGAAGTTTATCTGGTACTGTCAAAAGGTTTGAAAGACAGCGAGTTAAGCAACCTGGAGTTATCTCTTTCACTGGCCGACGATGTTTTCGTGAACATGGAAGCCGAAGAGTTTCTAAATAAACTCGCCGCCGCGTTAGGGAAATCACCGTTTATCGATACGTTTAAGAACCATCTTAAACGTCGGCAGAATGAGCTGCAGGTTATTCAGGATCTGCTAGATACGCTGCTACGGACGAACATCGGTTACGGTGTATTTGACTTCGGGGTTGCTGAGGAAGTCTATAATGGCTTGCCGCCTGATGTGAAGCGTGCTGGGGTGAACATTCCGTCAGATATTCAGTTCAACTTAATGAGCACGATTCTTGACAGTTTTGCCGGTGCGCTTCAGGACTTAGACCAGTCGCTGAAAGACATCAAAACCTATTACCTGTCGAATAACCCGAAGGTAGGTACACCGCAAGAGAACCAAGTTGCTGCGGTGCATTTGGTTCGTGCGTTAGGTGAGATCAATGGTCGAATTGAATATTCTGCCACGGAATTCGGTCGACAGAAAGGTAGCCCTGGTCCAATTTTGCGTGTAAAAGACAAGGTTGAGCTTCTCGGCTATACCACACGTGAATTAGACAACGGTTGGATGATTGCATCAATCGGTGCTAACTCTTTCTTTGGCTCCACGACAAACCTGGAGATGATGCGCCAGGAGTTGAGCTTAAGTAACGGTGACTATCGTGAGCTGTTAGCATGTCTGATTACACTGGCACGTAGTGGTATCTCGGATGGTGTGGCGAATACTGCGCTGGACAAGTATAAGGTGCTGGAAAAACGTGTCGATCAGGTTGTAAAAACCCTGAAAGAGATGGCACGTCAATCACGTTCTGGTGTTGACACTCAGAAATGGCAGGCGATGGAACAGGCGTTTAAAGACCAAGTGACGCGAGGGGAAAACTTTAACCTTCACGGTCGTGAATTGACCACGATGATGGTGTTAAACCCTGACCGTAATGTCTGGGATTCTGTTGCGCACAGTGCAAACATGATTAACATGTGGTGCAAGGCCGCAGGGTCTATGGCAACGGTGTTGAAGCGTGCCAAGTCCAACCCACTTGTGAAGGGTGGGAAGTTCAATAAATTAGTCGATTAAAAAAGATTACCCTACTCCCGGAGGAGTAGGGTAACTTTTATTATTTTTTCTTAATCGGCGGTAGTATCGTGGCGGTTATAAACAATAACGATATCGTCTTTAAGTCCGATGTCGCCGCTGGCCTCAATGTCCAGCTTTTTACCTATAGTTGCTCTTGATGCTTCTGAGACAACGGTAAAGAGACGCATGTCTTTATCTGGTCCCATAGCATCGAGTTCAACACCGATAATAGACGCATCGAGGGTTTCACTCAACGCATTACCGATTTCTGTTGCAGAGATTGTTAGATGGCTACCCAGGTAATCATTGATAACCTGAGACGTTTTCTTACGAATCTGTGTTAAGAGCTCGGTGTTATTACGGTTAGCAGCTGTTAGGTAATAGCGTACTGTGAACTGGTTTTCCGCAGGGACAGGTGTTACTACCCCGTCCTCTGTACGGGCGTCGATATACCCCATTGTTGTAATCGGCACAAAGTAACCTTCGGTACGTTCTAACAACATAGGTTTCAAAGTCGGGAGTATTACCGTAACGTAGTTAACGATGTTTTCGATAACTTCATTCAGGTACGATTTTGCAGAAGGTGTCGTCGCGAATTTATATCGCGCATCGAATACTGCCATCTCACTCCGGAATTTGATAGAACGTGATTTCGCGATTTTCGGATTGCCGAACTCGTCTTTAACTAAGTCTCCTTCATGGTGTAGGACGATCTGTTCTCCAGCTTCGTCGAGTTTAGGATCACCTTTACGATGTTCGTACGTAATCTGAAGTGGCGGTGTGCGATCTGCATCGTAGGTGTAGATCGGTACGCCGTTCTCATCACGTTTAACAACATCGATCTCCCACGTTGCCATCACGTCTTGTTCGTAATACTGGTAGTTAATACTGTCAGTAACAGCACGCGCTTTACGCCAGTAGTACGTCATTGCCTTACCCAATTCGATTTTGAAAATCTCATGGGTAATTCCAATCGCATCACGCGATGGGGCAGTGATTAACGCATCCATTTCCGCACGTTCGTAATTGCCGGGATAATAACCCGTGCAGCCGTAGAACAGGTTGAAGTCTGTTGTTAGCGGTACAGGCGTTTCCGTGGCTGTGCTACTACTAATGCGTGTGTTCGTTAGCACCAATTCGTCATTACGGTCAACGTCCAGGTTGGTTTCCAGTAGGAATTCCCATACGCGTTCACTACCCTGCTTACCGACTAACGTACCGTTGATGTACGCTAAAGTGTTGTCCGCGTTACGTGGACGGAACGATAGCTGTGCAAAAACTTGGTCGTCAGACAGTGCTTGATAAGGTGCTTCTGACTTCGTTATGGTACGCAAAACATAACCGGCTTCGGTCTTTTCGATAGTGTAGTCAGCCGTTACCACACTGAGTTCCGTGCTTACGTTAGTGGCAATAAAGCGTTTGGAATTTAATGTCGGTTTATCTAATTGATAAATACGAACGTCAATGGCTTTATTGTTGATATCCACAACGTAATGGAATGGCGTAAAGAGATAACGATTAGCGTTGGCCGCGTTAATCAAATCTTCTTTACGCATGGTTTTTGCCAAGACCGTCATTTCCGCATCAACCGTCAAGCTGGTGTCGGTGAACCGATAAAGTGTGTCAGGAAGAATCGTCAGGCGATTACCGTTAACCTTTACCGTCGGCAGATTAACCAATTCATTCCAGGAGAAATAGAACGGTGCCGTGATCGTCCCGATGGGAGAACTGACATTGGGAATTGTCGAATCGAGCATCGGTGCCGTTAAGAAGTAAGTACGACTAGTAACATAGTCGTTTGGTTTCGACAACGTTAAGCCGTAATCGGAAACCGTTGCTTCTAATTGTTTCTCCGTTACAGGGAGTTTTCGCGCACCTACAGCGTTATTGACCACACGTGTACGCAAATCTTCGAACGTGAGTTGACTACGACCACCTGATAACATTTTACCCGCTTTTGCAGCCATCTGTTTGATGGAAAAACTCTTAATCGGGTTAACGTAGTTTTCGTCGTACTCACCGTTTAAATCACGCAGCGTGAACGTGTATTCGTCAGACGGATAAGCCGAGATATCGACACTTAAAGGCCCTAAGGTCGTGTAGATATCCATACGAATTTCGCCGCTTACCAAATTCTTCGCCATGTAGATCGAGGGGATAGTGCACCGTATAACACCGTCGCCGACTTGAATTAATGCCGTTGGGGTGTTGGGGTCGTAAACGTCACGACTGTGCGTATGCTGAATTTCAACCCACTTGTTATCGTTGGTTGATTTCATCCACACCCTTACGTAGAAAAATTTGTTAGTGTAATGGCGGGTCATGACAAAGGTATTTTTCCCCGCAACAGTGTCACTTTCGTTCTTCACCGCGTACTGCATGACGGGGATATGGATTGCCAACAGTTGCGAAGCCGTGGTGTTAGACGACGTCAACTCCCAGTCCAGCGCATTCGTCGACACAGGAGAAATAGGTGACTGTGTTTCGGTAATCCATAGAACCTGAAACGCTGGGTTTTCATTGGTACCGTAAGGAAGTACCCTGATTTCAATCGGGTACTGGATGGCAAAGGTGTAACCTGAAACCGTGAAAACTGTGTCACGTGGGATAACAACCTTACGTACACCTGCTATTTGTAAAGGGTACGCCTTGGAGATTAAACTATCAACATCGATTAATAACAACAACTCGGTGGTTGAAGGTTGGGCGAACACATCAACGTAGTCCACATCGGACATATGTCGGAACAGGTCGTCGTACGTTTGCGCCATCGACGGAAATGTCTTTGGCACTGATTCTTGCAACCCCATAAGTGTTGCATGGCCCAGCATTGTCCCCATTTCCGCCAAATAAACAACAGGGTCTGTTGGGTCACGTAACACTATTTGGCCTTCGGCGTCTTCTACATCCAGAAGTTGATTCAAGAGCAGTGTTTGCATCGCTGCCGGATGGTGGGCAAACAACAATATGTTCTTTGCCAAAGTATCGTAAGTCGTAGAACTCATCAGTTATTACCTGTCGGTAGTGAAGCGGCATTAGCATTATCCAGTAATCCCGCTTTCTTGAGAATATGTTGGTAGTCTGCCTGGTAAACATACCAGGTAAGTTTGCGTCGTACGGAATCGATGTGCGGATAACCGTAATAGTTGAATAACGGCAGTAATTGCGGCGCGATGGGTACTAATTGGTCACTAGCAATCGGGATGAAGTTGCCCGATTGAATAGAGCCTGGCTGTGGGAGCATATCCGGATTAAAAATGGAGACGGTGCGGTTAAACATTTCCATGTATAATGGATCGTTAAACCGTGCCCCGATAGCTTGCCAGTTAATAGTAATCGTAACGTCGTCGTTTAACTGCGGTTTGGAGTTATCAACGTTCGCCATTTGTCCTGCGTTATCGTTCATTGGCCACGCGACACAAATCGTCCAGAAACGGGTGATGTTTCCCAGGGCATCGTAACGCATCCCGTAAATTCGTGATTGATAATCGATTCTACGTTGAATGGAGTTACGCATCTTCGGACGGAATTTACCCATCTTCACACCAGACATATACTCCAACCACACACCCATCATTTTCATTAATGGGTCGCCATAAGGGTTGTTTAATGACATGCTGATGGAAAAGCTGTTGTTAACTTCGTGGGTAGAGTCAACCATCCCCCACTGTTCACGCATTAAACCTTCACTTGCCATCCAGTTATCAATAGACTGATCGGGTGCACCACTAAGGCTAATCAGCTGCGTACTGAGTATTGGTATGAACGCTTGTAGATTATCGAATTTTACTTGGGGCATAAACGGCGTACCTAAGCGATTCTTCCGCCTGCCGTTTTCCATAGGTGCGTCTGTAAACCCGAGTTCAAAATCGGGGTCAAGCGCAGCTAATATCGAATAATCTATGGAGTCCTTTGGCTGCATTGCCATGTTCGACATTTTACGAGACTTAGCAATGTTGTCGTAGCACAGGTTAAAATCGGGCCGGGTAATAAAAGTTAGTCCACCGTATTCTCGGTTGATTGGCGTGGGGTTAGACGCCATCATATGGTTGAACCCCATGTAGGGGTTGGTCAAACGCTGCGCAGCAAGACCCAAACCTACAGTAAGACGGATACGATCGTTCCATGCCGTAAGTTCAGTATTAGCGTCGTAGGGTGTCGGGGGGTTAGTATTACTAATCCGTCCGTCGAAATACCCTGCGACCGAAGGCACTGCGTCCGCGTTATTCGGATTGTGGAGAGAATCGTCGTAATCAGTATTCGGGTCATACCCCGGATCGTTCTTATCTGTCTCGTCACTCATCTTTAACTCCGGAGTTCATTAGGAAAATGTTAGAAAAAACGTTTGAGACAAGCGTTGTCTCTTTCCTCTCCAGACTTCCCATGCTGTTTCGTTCACGTGCGGAGTCGATGGAGGAATTTAACTCAGTGCTCTATAACGAGCACATTACCTTAGTCGAACAAAGCCTGCTGGGTTTAGATTACCTTCCGGGAATTCTGGAGAAAATCCAAATTTTGCTGGCAGGAAACCAACTAACGGCTATCTCTCTGTTAACCGGTGTACCGGATGTCGATATTATCGGTACATTGGATCAGGTCAGCACACGTCGTAGTGCGCTTGATAATGCAGTCCGTACCGGCTCCCGCTTAGCAGCGCTTGCAGTCGGCGAATCTGCCCGTTATGGTTTACCGTCATACGATAAAATCGGCATTGCAGTCGGCGAATCTGCTCGTCGCGTTGCCCAAGAATCAAAAGGTTCAGTCAGTGGTGGGAAAGCTGATCCGATTAAACAGCTTTTCGATCAAGAAGGGTTGTCCAACGGGAAGATGTTCTCAGTAACATTCGAACGTGACGGTAATAAAGTCGAACTCCCAATGCGTTTACGTTTGGATGTGAAATCCTTACCGACCGAACAAATTGAAACACTGATTGCGTTCAGCGACCAGACGAAAACATTCTGGGAACGTTGGCTGCGTGCACGCGTTGGCGCGTTGAGTTACGTAAAAGACATCGCGTTCTGTAACGACCTGGTAGAAGAATATCGTAAGAACCGTTATCGCGATAAGTCCGGTTATTACCGTAAGATGATGGAGAAGAAGAACGGTAACTGGTTGTCTGGGTTGCTGTCTCTGGCACCGTCTATCAATAATGCTTCTTCCGTCATGGTGGTTTCTCAAGACACAATCGACGGCTTGACCGCTCAACTCGGTGGCGAATTCGACGATTTCAATATCCGTCAACGTGTGTTCAAAGACACCCTGACTGTCTACTATGTAGTTGTGGACACCACCTGGAATCGTGTCACCATTTATACCCGTGGTCAGAATGGCTCTCAGGAACTCGATAAATCTGACTTTAGTAAATCGAAGTCTGGTAGCGCCGATGTAAATAAAATCATCGAAGCGTATCGCTCTGGCGCTCAGCCAGTTCTTTAAGGGGTAAGGCATGGCAATCCCGAATATGCTCGCTATGTTGTTGCCGAGCTTTGAAGCAACAAACTTGAAAAACCAACTCTCATCAAACTGCGATGCGATTGGTGAACAACTTTTACCACGTTTCCAGTCTCTGCAAGAGCTGGTAGCGTCGAAAGAAGGCAAGCCGTTTAAATCGAAAACGGTGCAGGACATGTCGGATGATTTGGTTAAATACCTGCGGAATTCCGGTCTGGAAGCCAAAGGTCTCCGTAATCCTTCGATGCTGGAATACATCGTTGCCTCGATGGAAAACACGCTACAATTGCGTTCTTTCTTAGACCAATGTATTACGCGTGACATTGGTAAAGCGTTAGTCACGTCTTCAATGACGTTCAATAAATTAACGGTGCTCAGACTGCTTGACCTGATTGATTTCTTTACAGGTTACAGTGCCACCTTACTTAACTACGTAACCGCAGAAGAAATAGCCGCCGTAGAAGGCTCGAATATTGAAGTAAAAGGCGTCGGTCCGAATGACCTTCAATACCTCAATACTCGTTCTATTTCTTACTGCATTGCTGTCCGTGTGCTGGCAACGCCGCTGAATAAACTGAAAGCGGATTATGCGGAAATTCCTGAAGCGATCTTTAACGACGAAACTTACGGTGAGTTGGCGCAACAGTTCGGTTCGAGCTCCGTTGACCCACTGGGAATGAGTAGTGTGCCGTTCCCAATCTCACTGATATTGCGCGTACGTTTGAATATCGCTGAACGGCAGATGGATAAGTACGACGAGTGTGTAGAAGCGGCGAAAGCGGCGGAACTGCGTATCTTACTTTACAAAAAGCAAGTCGCAGAAGGTAAGGGTGATGCCCACATTGAGAAACTGATTGAAATCAGTGAAAAGCATCTGATGGAACTCAAGCACAAGCGTGAGCGTCTTGAAAAGAAATACGGTTTAGCGTAAACCGTTAGGAGAGGCGAATGTTTGAGCACGATAGTCCAGAATTTAGTGTTGCTGTAGAGCGCATTAAATCCTACATGTCGATTTTATCGAAGAACCCAATCGACACACACGATGACGAAGTTATTCACAAAACATTGGAAGCGGCTGCCGTTCTTTTACCGTATTTTCGTCTGATGGCTGCTGACTCATTGCAGCAGGTATTATATGACGAATATCCGCAGGTCGGATTTACCTTTAATACGTTTTATAACGAAAGCGTAGCCTTCCTGCTGGATGGTAAGCGACGTAATGTGACGTTAGGGCAGTGGTCGACTTTGCTGTCGTCGTATATGAACGATGTTCGTAACACGAAGAATGTTGAACAGACGGGTGGATTAGGCTCACGTCTACTAGCTGCTGCGTTTGGTCGCCGAGGTACTGTACGTAATATGGGCTCTGCTCACCAATCTGTTGAGTGTAGCAAACGTCTTTTATCTTATGCAGACCATGAACTGCTGGCACGCTGGATGACGCGCCCGAACGGGTTGTCCGACATGATCTCGTCGTTAGCAGTGTTTTTGAAAATCGCACGTCCCTAAGGGGGCCCCTCATTCTAGGGGCGTGTAATTGGGTTATATAACCAAAGGAAATAAACGAAATGGCAAATTTCGCAAAAACTCGCGCCGCTCGTGAATCGATGGAAGCGGCCGATGAAGTAATCGACGGTATCAGCAACGTTGAACCGGCAGAAGAGAACCTGGACGTCCAACTTGCGGACGTAGCATCTATCGACGGTCAGCTCGATCAGCTGGAAACCGACGGTGAAACCCTGGCTGCCGATACCGAGCGTACTGAAGACGCTATCGAACAGGCGGAAGAAGCCGTTGCTAACGGTGAAGAAATGCCGGAAGAAGCGGTTGCCCTGCACGAAGTGGCACAGGAATCCATCGCACGTCGTTGGTGCCTGGAACGTACTAAACTGGCTCGCGAATCCTATCGTCGTGGCCGTGGTATGACTGCTGCTGCCCAGGAAGGTTGGAAAGAAACCCTGAAAGATCTTTACGATCGTTTCATTCAGTTCTGTAAAGAAGTGATTGCGAAGATCAAAGACCTGAAACTGAAATATTTCAACGTCGGTAAGACCGCACAGAAACGCGCGAAGAAATATCAGGAAATGCTGCGTAAGCTGGGCAAACAGAAGAAAGATGAGATCTCTGGTGGTTTTATCACCAAGCTGTCTATCGAAGGTAAATTCGATGCTGCTGGCTCTATCGCTATTGCGAAAGAAGTTACCGCTGGTAAAGCTAAAGGTTCCATCGGTGTTCTGGAAAAACAAGCTGGTGAAGCTGTGACTGCTGTTACCAAAGGCGACGATGACGCATTCAAAGCAATGCGTGGTGATCAGCCGGTAGAACTGTTTGGTAAAGCTGCTTCTAAACTGCGTACCCTGCCGAACTTTGAAAAAGGTGATGCGTCTAAACTGCTGGCTTTGCCGGGTAACGCATACGTTCAGGCTGGTACTAAAGAACTGGCTGGCGGCCACAAGTTCACTGCAATTGCATTCATGAGCACCGGCGACGCTTCTGACGATAAAGACGTGAAAACTCCGTCTGTTTCTGAAATGGCTGGTGCTGCTTCTGCTCTGGAAGCAATCGGTAAAGGCTTCGAAGCTGTACTGAAAGATTTCCGTGCTTATGACGCCGAAATCGTGAAGCTGCAACAAGCTGCTGAGAAAGCTGCTAACGCGCTGAACAGCGAAAAAGACGAAAGCAAGTGGGATGGCCTGCGTAACGCACGTCAAGCTGCTGATTGGTCTGTTAAGAACTACCAGACCCTGAACCGCGCCGTTAGCTATGTTGCTAACACCGTTATTAGCGGCCTGAATGGCTACCTGGGTGCTGGTATCGGTGCTTACGAAAAATCTAAATAATCATTTAGATTCGTAGTTCCGTACAGTTCTTGAAATAAATCATCAGGGGAACAATACGTTCCCCTTAGAGGAAAAGCTTAAAATGGCGAATTTCTACAAAAACAAAATTGCTCGTGAGTCTATGGAGTCTACTTCTACTGTAGTTCCAGACGGCATCGAACTGCCAGCAGAATCCGTAGAAGGCACTCTGGCCGATATCGAGCATGATACCAAACCGATCGAAGCCCTGGACGCTGACGCTGAACTGCTTGCAGAAGACGGCGACGAAACTGACGCTCAGCTGGATGTTCTGGACGAAGCTCAGGCCGCTGCTGACGGTGAAGGTGCAGGTGAAGACGGCGAAGACCCTATGGACGCCGAAGAAGATATGCCGGACGACGCTGCTACCGCGCTGGACGTTGCTCAGGAATCTATCCGTTCTCGTTGGAACTTCGAGCACCGTTCTTCCGTTGCTCACGAATCCTACGGTTCTCGTAACCGTCGCCAGGTTGCTCGTGAATCCCTGTGGGAAGACATTAAAGCCTTCCTGGGCCGTATTCTCGATTGGCTGAAAGAACAAGGCCGCAAACTGAAAGATCGCTGGCTGAAATTCCACAACCAGGGTAAATCTATTCAGGCGCGTGCTAAGAAATACGATGAAGTTATTCGTAAGCTGGGCAAACAGAAGAAAGATGAGATCTCTGGTGGCTTCATCAAGTCTCTGTCTATCGATGGCAAGTTCGTCGGCGATAACATTCCGAAACTGAAAGGTATCCTTAACCAGGTTTCCACATTCTACAGCGCTAAGATGCCTGCAATGGCCTCTAAAGCTGCTGAAGTGGTTTCCGATGTTACCAAAGGTAATGGTGTTAAAGTTGAAAAACTGAAAGCCGACTTTACCGAACTGTCCAAACAAGACAGTCTCCAAAACTTCAAACTCGGTAACATGGCAGTGAAAACCGAGTATGACAACGAAGGCGGCTTCAGCTCCACTTTTGTTGAAGCTGAAAATAGCGTTGAAACTAGCGTGAAAACTCCGTCTGTTGGCGAACTGGCTAAAATCAATGCTCTCTTCAACGAAGTGGGTAAACAGATCGAGAAGAACGTTCAGGATTATCGTAAAGTCGAAAGCGCGCGGAAAACTTTTGAAGATAATATCGATAAGCTCCTGAAAGAAGTCGATAAAGTTAAGATCGACGAAAAACCGGAACTGACCGAAGGTGTACGTGCTGCTCGTCGTTTCATCACCAGCGTTAACCAGGGCCTGTCTCTGGGTGAGAAGGTTATTGCTTCTACTCAGAAACACCTGGCAGGTGGTCTGAATGGCTACCTGAGTGCTGGTATCGGTGCTTACGAAAAATCTAAATAATCTCTGATTGTTTAGTAAGAGAACCACCCCATTACAGGGTGGTTCTCTCTTTTCTTTTTTTTTTCGATTAAAAATAATTTCAGATATATATTACCTAGGTGAGATTACACAGTAATCTCTTTACGACTTGTTTATTACGTTTAGGAGAAATATCATGAGCCGCATTAATTTAACTGATTTCGTTGATGGTGTTGTGTCTATGGAGAAAGGCACCGTTACGATGGTGGCACCGAATAGTAAAGTTGTTATTTTAAATCCGGTAGAACTGATTTCTATTTCTACCTGGTTGCGCTTACTTTCTGATAAGAAACCTAAAGACCAAGCGAAGGGCGGCTTGTTAGTTGGTCCACGCGAGTTTGTTTTCAAAGACATAACCCAAGATAAACTGGACAGTATTGCTAAAGAACTGAACGGCAAGCATAAAACCCGCGACATCGGGAGTGGCGAACATGACGGTGTAACGTACCATGCATTTCTTGATAGTCACGTAGCATTGCGTGAAAAAGAAAATGGGATGTACGAATCAGTTTGTTTCTTTCATTTAATCGCACCAACAGAAAACGATGCTGTGTATGACACTGTTGAAAAATCGGCGGAAGCTGTTATGGAAACGGTGTCAGAACTTGTAGAAGGGATGAAAAGAATCCCACGTGTGTTGAAGGTTACTGATGGTGCTATCGATTGTTTTAAATTATTACCCCTAATAGCTAGTAAAGAATACGAAGTTGAGAACACGTTTGGGCTATTCGAAATTAGTCTTTCGGAAGCAGTTGTTACTTTCTTCGAAACTTTATAATCAGAATGCCCTCTACGGAGGGCTTTATTTTTTCGACCTTTAGGAGAATAGAAATGAATAAATTTAATATCTTAGACGCTGAAGTCGTATCTGAAACCAGCCTACAGCAGGAAATTTTCCGCATTCAGTTTGGCGATAAAACCCTTATCGTCCCACGTCCAGTGATGATTGGGCTGGCTATTTTTATTAACTGCGCGCATTGTAATGGTTCTCAACTCTCTACGCTTACTTACGGCAATTACGAATTCTATATTCCAGAGCACCTGGAATATAATCGCTTCATTGCTTTACGCCCGTTCTACAAGTTTATGTTAGACGCAGGTTATTCTACGCTGACGAAAACATACATTCGTGATTATTCGAAGCTGGAAACGTTCTACCGTCGCCGCAGTTATCGTGTTCCTGAGCCTATTGACGGTTTTCAAACCCGCGTTGTATTACTTAAACCGCTAGAAAAAGAACTGGCTTGCTATAAACTTGATATTGAGCAGAAGTTACTGCGTGAGGATTTGTTGAATTTATACAATCAGCTTTCAGTTGTACCGAAAGCCACAGTAGAAAACATTCTACCTGATTACGGAATTAGACAATATCAGGAAGGTTAAAAATGAAACTCAAAGCCGATGCGATATGTGTTGTTAAGTTGCCGGAAAGTAATGTGGTGTACTGCGTAAAACGGCTAGACATTCGATTACTGATACCGAGACTTAATGAACCTGGTTGGAATGGGGATTTGATGATTCCACTGATCAGGCCACTCCCTACGAACGATGGCAATATAACGCATTTGCATATGGAAGCCAAAGGGCGGTATATTACCGTTTACCATTTGGCCGATCAGTACAAAACGAGCCGGTATACCCGAAAAGATTTTATACGCCATTTAAGAGGCTCACTGGAGATAAAGAAATGACAATTACAGTTTCGATGATAGCTGCTGCTGGATTGAATAACGAAATAGGGAAAGACAATAAACTACCGTGGCGTATTCCCGATGACTTAAAGAATTTTAAGGCACTTACATCAGGTAAAGTTATCGTGATGGGAAGCAAGACATGGGAATCGTTAGGGTATAAACCCCTACCAAATCGCCACCATGTCGTGTTAACGAGAAGACCTGGTGGTGTGCCCGATATCGATGGGGTGCTTAACCTTAAGGGTGAAATGGGTTCGATTATTGAATTCCTCAAAACCGAGGTTGAGAAAAAGGGTTACCCTAAGGAAATTTTTATTATCGGCGGCGCAGAAATTTACCATCAGGCGTTACCTTATGTGGATAAGATTTACTTGTCACGCGTAGAAGTTAAAGTCGATGGTGCAGATGCGTTCTTTCCTGAAATCGATCGTAACGAGTTTGGACTGGTTTATAACTTAACACACGCTTCCAAACCGGATAGCGATGTCCCACGTTGGCATTATCAGATTTGGAAAAGAGATGGGCACTGAGTTTGTAACCTTAGAAAAGCTCTTTTTAGGTAGAGTTGCGAAAGGGAAAATAGCGCGCTTCACCTGGTATCCTTCCTCTGTAAAGCACGCCTTTATACGCCGTTTACATCAAGAGAAAAGCGTCAGGTTGGTCTTGATAGTGTTGTTCGAAAACAACCGTGGGCTGTTGATTAACAATCAGCGTTTTGCGGCAGAGATTTGGGCAACCACATCTGGGGGCGAGGAAGCGTCTGTTGGCTTCGCTAACGACGAGATTATCTTTGAAGGTATACCTTATCTGTTATAGGTAGGGTAAACGTAAAAGGGGACTTCGGTTCCCTTTTATTTTTTTTTTCATTTCGCGCCTGTGATATGACTATAACGAAGGAACAAGCCAATGCAACAGTATTTTGAAATTCCGTCGTTAGACGCGACCATTCGCAAGCCAATAATCGATGGTGTTATACAACGTGTACTTAATGAGTCTGGTATTGATACAGCAGCGGTTGTTTTCCTCGATGAATTCAATAGCGCCCATCAACCGGATTCTACATTAGGTGATGGTACAGAAGTAGAGTACAGTTCACCTGAAAAGGTTTATGTTGAAGTAGAAGAAGAACGTGATGAGTGGGCAAGAATCAACCGTCAGGTTGGTCAGCAGACTGAACCGTACTTCTTTGAAAACTCCGTCGATCAGGTGCGCGCCTGGCCCGTTAGAACGATGTATAACGTAACGGTAACGTTACGACGTACCAGTGCCTCACGTGATGAGTTATTGCGCTGGACGAACCGTTTAGACTCATTAGTGGACATGGGTCGTTATTCGACCATGACTGAGTCAGAAGCGTTCTATTATATCCCTAAACCCGCGTTAAAGTTGTTGAATGCCTGCTACGTTGCTGCGGGAACGCGAGTGCCAGAGTTTGACGATTTTAAAGCCTATTTGAAAGCGTATTTTACGCCCGACGTATTTCGTGCAGCCAATGTTGCCGGGGGGCAGGAAACCATTGCGGTACGTTACGCACCTACGCGTTTAGAAACGGTATATGACGTTCAAACACCGGCCTGGGATAAAGATGAAAACCACTGGGAAGCAACGTTCGTTATCCGTTTCTCTTACCAGCGCCCTGAAGAGATTGTGGTTTCGTATCCGTATATTATCAATCAGACACCACTGCCTGATGAATATTGGCCGGAGATAGATCCTCCGTGGGTATCTAACGAGGAGCTAGTTTACCGCCATCCACAACAGAAGAATCTCGATTCAACCTGGTGGATTAACGAATCTCGTCAGTATATTCGTCTCCCGTATTTGTTATCTCCCACGGAACAGTTCCATCGTACGCACTCCCCGCTTAAAGATAAACTCTTACCGATTTTCGGTACAGATGTTGTTTTTGAACCGGACAATATGTTATCGCCGAAGGTGATGTCTACGGAAGATTTACCTTACGAGTGGAACGAAGCGTTACTACCGTATATCGAACATTGTCGTGCGATCGACCCGACAGGACAGACGGGTGTTTTCCGTATTGAGTTGTTCGAAGAGGGGCAAATTATCGAACCGCGTTTCTACCATTGGGAAGGAAATACGTTTTCGCTTAAAGGTCGTGACCTGAAAGTAAATAAAGGTTATTACTTAACCGAATCGGTCATGTTTGACTGGCGTGGAATGAACCTCTGGCCATTACAGTTATATCCGCAGGCAGCGAAAGTATTAATTGAGTGGTTGTTCCCGAAATGGGACGTTCCTGATTGGTGGTGGGATAAGCCGGTGTTACCGCCGAGTGTTATCGATGACATTAATAAACTGATTCCGAACGTAGAAGCCCGTGTGTTATTGACGGTGCTGAACTCGACCATTATTACCATGCGAGGAACAGAGAATGCTCAAAGCGAAGCGTGATAAACCGTCTTCTTTTGAACCGGTGGAACGCCCGATACCTGAGTTGAATAAACCGCAAGACGGCGTGAAAGAAACCACGAACGTGGTGACACAGCCGACCCGTACAACGGTGACGGATTTAGAGCGCATACCGAAACAGTACCTGATGAAGTACCTGGAAGGGTCTTCCTGGACAGTGGATTTCTTTAATTTCCTGAAAGGGCGTAACGACGCGAAGAAATTCTTCGATTCGAAGGTGTTTACGCCTGACCAGCAAGTAGAGAAAATCATCGGGTTAGAATTGCGTGTCACTACACCGTTAGATCGTTCTCAGGACACGACAAACAAAACATTCACCATGTCCGGTGCCGCAACAATGGCGAACTCGGTGATTCCCAACGAGGGATGTTTTTTCGTTGCTCCGATTGGGGACGGACGGTTCGCGTTGTTCAACGTTACGAACGTCGTGCGGATGTCCAATAACAAAATTGCAACGTATAACATCGAATATACATTGCTGTTTGAAGTTGACCCGGACGTTGCAGAAACCATTCGTCGTTGTACGGTTCGTGAGTATTATTACGTTTCTGAACGTGCCTGGACGGGCGGCGATACGTTACTGACACCGAAAGAATACCGTGCATTTTTGAAGGTCGTCGATGCGATTGCGGATATCGAACAGACTTACGTAAAACGGTTTTACGATGGGGAAACGGCAACGTTGCTTTTCCCGCACGATCGGCACAGCGATGGGTTGCGTAGTCGCGCGTACTACGATGTGTTCTTGGCACAGTTCGTACGCTCTGTAGGCTTACGGACCGTCGGTAAAGATATTCAAATCTATCCGCACCCACCAATGCGTGTGGAAGATATTGAAACGGTCTGGACAGCGTTGTTAAATCAATCGCCAACGTTCTTAGCGGATTACAAACGTGATTCCAGCGTCTGGCAGGTAAAAACCTTCCGCACGATGCAGCATCGGAATTCTGTGACCTGGTCATTAATTTCCGATACCCGATTCTTTACCGATGAATTAAAACCGGGCTATGGGATGGCGCAACGTTTCCCTGGGCAGTGGCCGAAGTGGACGGAGTTTGAACCGGTTGAAGTGGAGAACTATCGGGGTAACGAAGGTGAATCAATCCCTGCGTTTCTACCGCTGACCTACAAACCGTATTTGTTAAGCCCAACGTTCTACGAGGGCTCGTACAGTTCGTTATTAGAATACGGTTTATATCTCTATCTGAATAAACGCCCACTGTCAACGGTAATCGCATTGCGGTTGTTTGAAGAAGTTTACCGTTTGCCGAAGGATGCGCAATTCTATTACATCCCGATGGTGTATTTGTTGTTACGGTATGCGAGGGATTAACGTGGCTGAAAAACGTAGCGCAGCATTTATGCTGTTTCACAAGTGGGTAGGATGGCGCGTTCCTGAATGGACGACGATTTCAACGTATATGTCTCAGGAACATGGGTTGTTCTTACCGGAAGACGAGAAAAAAGCACGCGCGATACTGCTAAATAAAAAGACCGTATACATGCGACCTTTTGAAGTTGCAGTTTATGCAGAAACGGGTGCAGCATTAGACGTCCACGACCCACATGACGGGATTATCGTGTACGGGTATATCATGGAACACTTAGCCGATTGGTTAAATTACATGCAGACCCCGCACTTAACAACACGTAAAGTCCCTATGGAGGGCTTGCGTCAGTTTAATGCGTTAGCGCGTAAACTGTTCCCGGTAGCGAACCGTTACGGCTACTTTAAGAAACCTGAAGTAACCATGGCGGTTTCCGTACAAGCGTTATTTGGCGAAGTTCGATTGGAAACAGAACGGCATCAGTTCAACGATACGATTATGCACCGTATTGAACAGATATACCGTAGACGTGGAGGAATTCTGTAATGTCGTTTGGTCGGTTACAGAACATAGCAAACGTGCACATTGCACAAGCGGCGGGATTACCGGCCATCGACTACGTACCCCTTATTACGGTTCGTGGGGTGACGATTGACGTTTACAAAACCATGTCGATAATCCATGCCAGTAATTTCGCTCAGGATTTAACGACCATCACGCACCTCAGCGTGGTGATTCCACTGAGTCAGCAACGTATTCTTACGTCGTCGGCAGAAGGGGATTTATCAGTTAAAATCCTGATGCGGACAATGAACAAGAAAACCATAGCACAACTGAACTACCGAGGAATCGTAGTTAACAATCACGATCCTGATATGGAATCGCCCACGATGTTCTTGGGTGAATCTGACCAAAAAGGGTTGGGTGTGGTGACGTTGGAGCTGATGGACGAATCGATGTGGTTCCTTCGTTGCCGTCAGGTAGGAGGGATTTATCACGAAACCGACGGATTAAGTGTCGTTCGTGCATTACTTGCTGATACGTTACCTACTGGGGATGCACCAGAAGGTCAGTTGGTTGGTGTGGAATACGAGGAAGAAGAACAACAGCCTTATCGCGACATTTTGATTCCCGATTCGCAAAGTTTTCTTTCGGTTTTCGATTTCATTCAAAACCGCTACGGTGTGTATAGCCAAGGATTAGGTGTCTTTTTGTATAAACACCGTTGGCATATCTTTCAACCGTGGGATTCTAAGAAATTCTCTACGGCAAAAAAGAAACTGGTGGTAATTAACCTTCCAAGAGAGAAAGTTGCCTATTTAGATAAAACGTGTCACATTGCAGGTGACGTCATTTATCTGATTTGTGGTGGCGATGTTCACACCTTCGAAGACAAAGACGCTCTTGCGTTAAACCAGGGAACGGGCTACCGCGTGGGTTCAATCCGCGCCTTAGATGGACGTGCAAGTTCTTTCTCTCCAGGCGACGTTTCAGCAACGACGTCAGATTCGTTTGTTTCGGCAGCAGACCCTACACAGTACCCCGGTGGTGTTGTTAATGCGCCTATTGATCCAAACGAGCACTTCAGCGACACAGATAAGCCGCGTCGTTCTAAGTTGGCTGCCGCCAGAGGGACACTTACCGCAACGACCTGGAACCGTTCGGCGTACGGTTTATTGCAGCCGGGTATGGCAGTAAAATATCTGTATGCGAATAATTACGGTGTATACACTCGTTATGGGACGTTGGTTGGTGAAGTTTTCCAAGCTGCTGTTGATGGCGGTTCGATGGCGTCCCCACAATTTAATACCATTAGTCAATTGACGTTGTGGTTGACTAATGAAAAATTTACAACCGCTACGTAAATTATGTTGTCCGTAACCTAAAGGATTTGTTAATGAGTAATCTACTTACTTTCAGAATGTCTGGCCAAACGTTAATCCAAATCGACAAGTTCGAAGAAGAGAATTTTTCGAAACCGTCGAAGTTGTTAGAACGTTGCCTTAATGTTATTCCTGGTGGCGAACAACGCCAGTTGGATTACATCATGGCGTCCAGTGCTGACAAAACGATTTCTGTTATCTATACCGTAGACGGTGTACAGAATTGTCGCTTATTACCAATCGAAGAAAAAGGGACGTTAGGTCATTTGTTGTTCCTGCACGCGATCACAACTGCCGTGGTGTCTGGTGCTTTAGAAGCGCAATACGGCTTTGCTTATTGTTACTTCTATGCTCAGAAATTAGCTGCAGCAGTTACCCCAGGACAACAGGAAACCTATCCTCAGTATATTGAACGTATACTCTCTTCACACTTTAGTGAGTCGGAAGACTACGATTTCAATGCGTTTCGTTTTACCGTGGTGGGTGAAGCCCGCGATCCTGAATATACCACGGCGGTGCGTGCGGTGGTGCGCTATTCTGTTATTTCTACAGACAGCGGCACATCGAATAACTTTAATGAAGTGTACCCGGTCTTGCAGTTAGGTCCTTATGTGACCTTCAACAGCTACGTACCATTCAGTTGCCAGCTTGTGGGTCCGCAGGATAACGATTCTATTCTTCCTGTTGCGGAAGAAAAGTCATTGTTTATTCGTGAATCCGTAGAAGCTATTAGCGATAAGCGCTTTATGATTTCTTCGAAGACGGGCATTAGCGATCCTGAAATCGCTGTAATGGATAAGATGCAAGGTCTGTAAAAACTTCCCGTTACCTCTATGGGTAACGGGAATACCTTTTATTTATCCCTAAACGCCACGCAGAAGTCGTTTCACCATTAAGGCGACTAATTACCCTTTAAAAAGAAAATTGCGTTAGAATGCGTTTTAGAGCGTTCTAGAGGGTATATGGATTCAAAAAGATTTCAGATATATATTACCTAGGTGAGAGTTTACGTAATACTCATTTATCGAATACCTAATTAGGAGTTATATCATGATTTCTGTAAAACACAAAAAAGCTATCTTCGCTGTTGTTATCGCTGTTGTTCTGGGTTGCCTGTACCTGGACATCGACAAAGGCTACGACACTTGCATCGACAACGGTAATTCCGTTGCACAGTGCACTGGTCGTGGTTAATGTATAAGGCACCTTCGGGTGCCCTTAATTTTTTTATTAATTGGAGCATAAAAGATGATTACTATTAAAGATTATTTTCCGCGTGGGCTGAGCAATGAAAACTTCGTTCCGACTGAAGACATTGCTATCGTTGCAGAGTCCAGCGATAAGTCTTTTAAACTCTACTTGAGTACGGCAGCAGGAAAATCTACTCTTATCCTTCGTGAACCTGAAGTGATAAGTATCTGCTCGTTTGGGGGCGGTGTAGAAGGAACGATTAACTGGTTGAAATCCAGAATGCATCGTTTACTTATCGTGAACACCGATCCTGTGATTCGATTACAGCAATTGAAATCGTTGAATGAAGTTATCGTCGGATTATTGGAACATGAAACGTTCGGTAATGTTGCAATTGCGGAAGATATTAAATCTGTAGAACTAATCGAGTGGAGTGATATCGAATACGAACGTGCTGCGTTATTTGCGATGTACGGTGACGATAATCCCGTTGTGTTTGCACAAACGTTGGATAACGTTACGGTAACGGCGCGCGTATTGTTTGGCTTACAACGTGTTGAGTTTGAACTGAAACACGTTTATGTAAGTAATGCTCCAGAGATGGTGGAAACGTTGACTCGTGCGTTCGCTTACCCGTTAGACGGAGAATGGGAACAGCAGATTAATGAAGCGTTAGGCGCGATGCTGTTCTTAGCAGGTACACTAAGGAAAGAAGAGAAATTAGAAGGTCGTGTCTATCCAGAATACGATTTTGTTTGTGAAGAATGTGGAGCACAGTATCAAATACGTGTTCCTTTAACCGGCCTGACAATCCCGAAAGCCAACGTGGAATGTAAGAAATGTGGCCATGTTCAATACGTAGCGACTAAATAAAAGCAACCCCTAATCCTTTTCGGGATTAGGGGTACACTTTATTTATTTTCGCAAATTCAACAAGGAGATAAGTTCATGAAACATGAACTGTTGTTTCGACGGTTAAACGAGTTGTCAACAAAACAACTTGAGTTTCAGCGTAGGGCTAGTGAAATAACGCGACCAACGTTGCATACCCAAGAAACACCCAGTTGGTAGTTGAGAGGAGGTAACAACCTAAAGGGGAGCGCGCCAACATTCCCCATAGGCGCTTTAACTTTTCGAAAGAGAAGATAAAGCAGTAGGGACTGCCTATACAGTCCCTACTTGTCGCTATTACCGCTACGTAATAGCTTAATCCCCAACTCGTGTGAGGTTTTAACATGACTAACAACAATACACGTATCTTTACTTCTATCTCAAACAGCTATGCAGAACAAGCGAGGTTTAACGAACGACTAAGAGAAGTTCAACAACTTGGATTAAATAAAAGGCTTAAAGCCTCTAACAATCCTCGAGTACAGATCTTCACCGAAAGGAGAAGTAACTACTAAATAAAATAAAGGGGTGCTGCCACACCCCTTATCATAGCTTTAGCTTTTCGAAAAGAGAAGTTAAAGCAAGGTACGCTGTTGTAGCAGCGTACCTTTTACAACACCATTACGCTTCCGTAATGGATTTCTTTAATCACCCTACGAAGAGGGCTTACATCATGAACAATGGTTATTACTTTACTGACAAAATGCTTGCAGAACAGTATGCAGCAAAAACCAATTTACAGCAACGTATCTACGAGTATAGTCAACTCGGCGTGAATAAACGATTAAAACCATCCACCAACCGTTTCACACAGATAATCACTGAAAAAAGGAGCGAACGCTACTAACTAATAAAAGGGGGGTGTGCTACCACCCCCTACTTAGTTCAGCAGTTGTCTTTCGTTCATAATTATTAGGTGTCTTGTTTTTTTTTGCTTTTCGAGGCGCATAAGAGGTTATAGGGGGAGCCGAAGCTCCCCAGACTCAAAAGAGTTCGTCACCCATGCCGCCGGTAAATACGTTAATCGACGAGGCTGTTACAGTTTCTTCTTTATCACAATCCCATGGCAAAATGCCAACATCACGGAAAGGTATTACAGTATAATGATAAGCTTCTTTGGTATCAATAATGGTGCGGTGTTTGCCGCGTTGTACTTCTAAATAGCTGTGACCGTTGACGACACGTTTGTTAAAATACATCTCACCGTCAGCTTCGTTGTCTAAGCTAGAGCAGTTGTCGTAAAGACCACGACCAGGTAAGTTCTTACAGAAACTTGCTGGGTCGAGTGCTTTTAATTTTTTGCCTTCTGGTGAGATTTGGTGTGGTGCTAACAGGAAACCACGATTACGTACCACTTGGATGTTTCGCGCGATACGATAAATTTCTTTAATGTCGCTACCCGCAATGCCGTTACCGTGTCCTGCTTTGCTGATAGTACCGAAATAGTCTCCGCGTATTCCAGCTACATGATAACCTCGACGTTTTAAATCTAAAATCAAATCATTCAAATAGTGAATTTTAAAATCGGAGTTTGTGTGTTTTTGGAAAATATACTCCCAACCGTTTGCCCGCATTTTACTACAGAGGTAATCTGACATTTGTGCATTATGTGACGCTTTTTCTTCGTCAGTTGCGGTTTCTGGCGCAACCATTACCGGGGCTGTACCTTCAAAGTGTCCGTAAAGTGCCTGATACGCGTAAGCCAAGTTAACATCCAATTCGTTTTCTAAACTTAAATCCAGAATAACCGGTTGTAGGTCACCTTTAACATTCGCCATCACCTTTTCTGGAGTGTTGAATACAGGAATGCTAATAGAGAGCAATAAACTGAATAATGACTTACAGTTAAAGGGAAGAGCAGGCATCAGCCAGAGTTCTTCGGTGATCCCTTTGTTACAGCCGAGCATTTGGTTAATTGCTTTCCATCCGGTACGCAACCCGTTCCCTGCCGCTTTCTTACTGATAGAGTCGAATACATGCACGAAAGGTGCTTTATTATCAGTAATCAATTCCCCTACCAGAGAAGGAATCTTATTATGAGAGCGTTCACTGAACGTGGATAAGGTATCCTTAAGGTCGTTGAGCGCCGTTTGTAAATCAACACGCGTTTCAGTGCCGTTCAGTGCGCCTAACGTACGACCCAATTTTTGTTTCAGTTGTACGCCTTGAATAGCTTGACGTAACTGAAAGTAGTATTGTGCTACTTGGCGATTAAGATGCTCGATGCGTGCTTCTGGTTCTTCTGGAATATCATCTTCCAGGAATTTGGTAATCGTATCGTATAGAGGACGTATTTGCGTAGTGGCCAGTTTCAAACGTTTCATGACGTTTGTGTGGTCGTAAGGCATACCGCCGTCTATGATGGATGTGATGATATCCTTGATTTCGACGAGGGCGGCACGTTCGTCACCTTCTTCTGCGTAATCAGGAAGCTTAGCCTCTAACAGCACTTTTCTTATGATGTCGTGGTCCTTTTCAGGATCGGTCAGAAGACTTTCAGCGTATAATGTGGCTAAGGCGGTTATCAACATCATTTTGTTATTCATGGAGCATCCTTAAATGCAAATTCGTTTTAGTCCACCGTGGGAAGTTCAACCTAACATAGATAAAGGCGCTGCCGTTAAAAGTATAGAATTGCTCCAGGCAGGGTTCTTTAACTGGTTATATGACTGTCCGAATGGTTTCAGTTCTATCATCTTACCTGAAGTAAGTCGTTCTGCTATTTATAAAGCACTGATGGCTCCGCCTGTGCTTCCAGGTAAATATTATGATCAGGTGTTACGTCTGGTCGAATCAGGCGAAAAGGTTTCCCTTGACGATTTATATGGGGAAACAATTCCTTGTCGCGTACGTTGGGTGTTTACTCAACGTGGTGATACGATTGTGGCGTCATTTGCAGAAGCAAAGTCCGGTTCGGGTTTTTCTTCGGGTGAAGACCACGCTGCGAAAAAGATGTTCTGCGCAGAACTTTTTAAATATATGCGTACCAAGACTCGCGTCGTGGATGACTGCTTCAGTACCTCAACGCAGTTTGCCGCTAACGAAGTGCTGACGCAATTATACGCATGTCATTTATCTCATTAAGGTATTAAACAAATGAAAGATACCCGAATCTCTAATCTGGAGAAACTCGTACAAGCTGGTAACTCGCTGGTACAAAGCGTCATTAGTAACAACAGTGCTGGCGAAATGTGGAACACCATCGTTGCTGGTGAATCTGTACGTAGCAACACGAAAGTTTTTGGTACCCTGCGTGACGACGCTGCACAGCACTACGCAAACGCGTTTGCTGGCGGTAAGAAAATGTCCCACGCTGCGGAAGTTGCTTCTGCAATGATTCTGGGTGCTGCTGGTCACGGTATGGACCTGCAAGAAAAAGTAGCGCAAGAATACGCTAAACCAGAATTCCATAGCCGTTTTAACCTGGACGTTGCGATTCCTGGTTCCCAAGCTGGTAACGGCGACTGGGGCAAAGAGCGTATGGTTGTCGCTCAGGAATACTACACCAACAAAGACTACGACAAAAACCTGGGTCTGACCTGGACGCTGAACGTACGTGCTCTGGAAACTCAGTCTCGTTTCGCTGAGACTCTGTTCCCGACCATCACCGTTGACACCAACGATGTTGGTATTACCGTACGTACTAAAGTGACCACCGTTTCTCGCGGTGTAATGAACGCACTGCTGAGCAAAGACGTTGTTGAAGATCATCGTCGTCCGCTGCACAACGCACTGACCGACCACACCGTTCTCCAGGACGAAGCGATCAACATCGTTCCTTACGTAATGGAAACCGGTGAAAACGCTGAATACTTCGTAAGCGAAGATCTGGTACCGAACGAATCTGTTCGTCTGGGCCGTGTACCTCCGTACCCGACTAACTACCTGAGCTTTGCTAAAGACACTCTGAACCTGTTCCAGCTGTCTGCGCATCCGGGTATCGTTCAGGAAGGTTACGACGAAACTGATGAAATCGCACCGGGTTGTGCTCTGGGCAGCCTGCTGATTTCTGTACGTAAACCGACCGAAGAAGCGAAAGCAGGTAAGTTCATCAAACTGCACGTTCGTGACATGCAGTTCGCAACCTTCCAGCGTCCTGCTGAAGGTGACGGCCGTGAGCTGGTACTGCAATTCCGTCGTACTGCGTTCTCTCTGAACGCGAAAACTACCGACTGGACTGGTGCGGCTATTCCGGCGCTGCAAGCGCTGGGTCAGAACTCCTACACCCTGCGTTATGTGATCACCATCAACATGTCTCTGTTCACTACCGGTCAGTTCGGTGGTAAAGTTGACATCGCTGGTCACAAACTGGAAATCGAAGGTCTGTACGACGCTACCGGTAACAAAGTTGATACCAAATCTGGTACCGGCAAAGTTATCCTGGACGGTCTGAAACTTGAACTGATGGGCTGGCGCTTCGATGGTACTCGTACCAACGAAAACCGTCGTACCCAGGGTCTGCTGCTTGACCCAATCTGGGAACAAGAAAACTACAAACTGCAATACGGTTCTCCGATTCTGACCAAGTCTCCGGTTGGCGTTGAATACGACGACACCGAACGTCTGGACGACCTGATTTCCGCAGTTAACATCCGTAACGAACAGCTGGCTATCACTCAGACGCTGTCCTACACCGAAGCGGTACGTAACGCTGCTGCAAGCATGATCACTCCGTGGGACAAACCGGCCATTCGTGGTCTGGGCCGTCACTGGGTTGCTCCGTGGTTCAAAGAGTCTGACTACAACGTTGATGAAGTTGTACAGTCCCTGGATACCAAAGATGCACTGATCAACGCTCGTCAGGGCCTGGTACAGCGTATCGGTAATCAGGTAACTCAGGCTATCCAGGAATCTCGCTTCATTCCTTCGCTGCGTCTGTACACTGCCGATCCGGACATTCTGCCGAAAGTTGTTATTGCAACTGACGAACCGACTGCATCTATGCTGCTGCTGGTACAGGGCGACCAACGTCTGCTGGGCGATCGCTACGAATACGAAGTGATCACCACCAACGATGACCGCTGGCGTATCTACAACGCAGCTGACGGTTCCTGGACTCGTCGTCTGCAATGGTTCCTGAAAGTTCCGACTGCGGACGATGGTTCCTACAACGTGCTGAACTGGGGTAACCACTTCTGGTCTCCGATCATGGTTACTAACATCAACATTCAGCGTAACGGCTCTACCTCTAAAGAGCTGGCCGTACAGCCGCGCAACGCGCACATCTGCCACTGCCCGATCACTGGTCTGATCTGGGTTAAAGGCATCACCAAACTGGTTGAAGAAAAACTGGCTTACAATGTTTCTGTTGAACAGAACGGTCAGAAGCAAACTGACGGTGGTGTAGCAGGTAACGTTGCTGGCGATGGCAAAGCTGCTGCTGGTAAGTAATCTTGCTTAAAAAGAGTCTAAGCCCTTCGGGGCTTAGACCTTTTATTTTTTTTTTCTTTCTATTATTTTTTGGATAGATATTATTAAAGAGAGACAGTCAGTTGGTTTTAAAGGAGTATGTATGGAAAAAATACAGTTTAAACTAAAGATATGTATCATCATTAAAATTTAGCTTGGGTCACCCATGAAACGTCTTGATATTGATGTGGTGCCCAGTATCTCTGAACGCTCGTTGTATCAAACGTCGGGATTGAGGAAACTTGTTACGTTTGAAAATAACACTGGCGTACCTATTCACGTCACTGAAACCAGTGGCGGTAGCTTTATTTTAAATGCTTCGAAAAACCCCGCTGATGAGCATGGGGTTATCGTTTACGTGACGTATCAATCGTACGGAAGATGTGCGAATCTCAATGGGTTTGCTGAACTGATGCCGGGAAAACAGTTTTCTCGCTTTTGCGACCAATTGAAAGAAAAAGGGGAGGTAACGTTAGAGTATGCAGTAAACGATGTTGGCGCGTTGCTGCGAGGAGATTTGGTTGTACTAAAGCAATTAGGCTTTGCTTTCTCAACAACACCGATACGCTTAGATAGTAAACCCCCAACTATGCGCCCAGGAGGTCAGCGCACTGAATTTACATTGGGTGTTGTTGTTGTGCAGCGCTACGACGAGCCCGACAATTATCGGTGGCTACGTTTCTACGGCACGAAAATGAAAATCGAACCAATAACGTCACGCTATTATGATCCGGGCGTTTACATGATAATAGGAGGTGGGACGAAGGTGGAAGGGAGTCGTATGATTCATTTTGAATTCGACGACATTACTTCACCGTTTAGATTATTTAAGGATGAGGCATCGGCGGACGCGTTTCGATGGCAAGAAGCAGTTCCCGGTCTTTATGAGATTAAGCAGCGTTTAGAGGAGCAGTACAAAGAAAAATTAGAAAGCTTGGATTCGGCAAAAGACAAGCTAGAATTGGAACACAAGAAACAACTACAGAGCATGGCTTTAGAAAAGGAGCGATTGACTTTAGCATACAAACAACAGGAATTGGAAGCGAAGTCGCGGGCTGAGGCGCGTAAAGAATTCTACGAGACGCGTTCTTACATTCGTAAGGACGGCTCAGACCTATTTAAATCTGTCCCTGCGTATTTGGCGGCGGGTGTCGCATTTATAGGGATGCTAACGTAAGGAGCATGGCGTGTTTAAAGATGCAATCAAAAAGCTTAAAGAGTGTGGTAAAATAGTACCCTTTAACCGTGCGATTGCGGAAGGAGTCGGTTATACGCAAGCCAAAGATGGTATTCATGATCGTGTTCATCGAATCTTGAAACGTGAGCTAGATTACCATCCTGTAGAGAACCCTCGTGTTCCTGAAGGCTTGGCCGTGTTGGGTGTTCGTTTAATGTCGCCGTTCGAAACTTTTATCTATAAGTTGTCTCGCTCAGAGAGCAGCAGAATGGATAAGCGTCGCGGGGTGATGTCTATCGCGAATACCGATGCGTATATGGTCATGTCGTCGTTCCGTATTCCTGGAGACTCAAGACCAATCTCAAGACCGATTAACTTGCCATTCATTCGTCGTGGTGGGTTGATGAACTATTACGGGACAACGTACCACGTTGCGCCTGTTATTCATCAGCCGGGTATCTGTCGTGAGCACGGCGGGGTGTTTGTTAATTTTGACTTTAAACGTAAAGCGTCATTAAAATTCTGTAAGCATCCGGTACGTATTTTAGTGAATGGGAAGAAAGAAGAGTTGTTCTTGCCCGGAACAAACAATTTGTTTAAAGCCAAAAACGCCACACATCCTGACACGGACGAAAAACCGTTAATGTACTGGTTATTCGGACGTTATGGATTTAAGGAAGCCATCAAACGTTATACCGGCGTGGATGTGGAGATATATCCTGCATTCAAAGTACCTGAAATCGATCTCGATAAAAAAGTAGTAATCGGTTCAGGTGAGCCTAAACATAATCGGTCGATTATGTACGTAGTGACGGTTCCTGCAGAGGCTTTACCGAATCTCGATAAAGCAGGATGGGATCAAAACGAGCACTTATTACTCGTGGCGATTTCTGCATTCTTTAAAGCAGCGCACTATTATTGCGGAAAGCAAGCGATTAAAAACGGCAACGTTGTTCCTTTACCGCCGTTGTTTACCGCTATTAACGAACTTGCAATGGAGGACGATGTTCTAAACCTGAATTCCTCCGCAATTTGGCGGGAGATTTTGGGGAGAAGTATTGTTGGACTTAAACCGTCCGATATTGAACTGGCACACAGCATGACGAAACACTATACGGAGTGTGAACGTTACGTTAACTCAACATTCCGTGGCGAGTTAATGATGTCAGATCCCGATATCCCGGACGATATGGATATGTTTGATTTCTTCTGGTACGCGACGAAGTTGATGGTGAGAACACGCCTCACGAAACAAGGTGATATTCCGTCAATGTATGGAAAGCGTCTGACCGTAACAGATTACCTGTTATTGGGTGAACGTGGCTTTACACCTACCATTGCTGCGATTCGTTTTCACTTGGGACAAACGGAGAATAGAACACCGGAGTCTTGTGCGAACATGATTCGCAGTGCGTTGAATAAAGACATTGTAACAAGCCTGGTATTGCGCAACATTACCGGCAACGGCGGTGTAAGTTATTTCAACGCTTCTACAGAGTCTATGGTGCTGGGGGTTTCAACCCATGCTATCAGCCAGACAGAAACAGAATCAAAACGTAGCAGCAAGGGTGGTAAGACGGTTAACCTTAACGACCGGACAAAACATGCCTCTGCATCTCATCTGGAATGTGGTAACGTGTATTACATTCCGAAATCATCACCGTTCAAATCGGGCATTCTTAATCCGTATATGAAGACGAACACCCAACTGGTGATGGTACGTAATCCAAAACTCAACGACTTGATCCAAGCAACCGAAGAAGACATTGCGAAGATTGGCCGTTAACGAATTAAATTATAGAAAAGACGTAACAGGAGTATAATAATGGCAACTGTCAATAAAGACGTAATTCGTAACCACATCTATAGCACAATCTCTAGTGGCCGCGACGAACTTTTATCATACCTTTGTAATCAAGCACGTGCTGCCGGATTGAATGACGACAAATACATGGATAATGCCGTTACCGTCGCCACGTGGTTTGTATACAACCGCCGTCCAGATAACGAAACTGCATCGGCGATTCTGGCAACTTTTAAGTCGACGCTGTACAGTGACTTACTGGGGCGCGGTATGCAGCCGCTGGACCCGCGTATTCACAGCCAGCTGGAACAGGAATTCCGTACGGCGAATCAGTATGCGGTACAAGCTAAACAGCTTATGGCGCAATCGAGCACATTCGGTGGTCCGGCAATGGGCGGGTCTCCGAGCTTAGCGATGCCCGCGTCTAGCTTCCCAGGCAACGGCTATGGTAGTCCACAACCAGCACCAGCGGTACAAGGGGGTTCTATCCCAATGTCAACTTACGATCCGCGCACAGCGGCACAGAAGCAAACTGCACAACCGCAAGGTAACTTCGGTCAGCCTGCCCAACAGCCTGCCCAACAACCCGTGCAACAGGCTCAGCCTCAACCGACTGTTTCGCAGTCTATGGTGGAAGCTAACAAGCCGCGTGAGCTCGACGAGAAAACTATCGAAGAACTTGTCGAACGTTACAATAAACCTATCATCGATCATTTCCGGGTAGAAATTGTGGAAGACTATTTAGATCACGAACTTAGAGAACAGATTAAGAAAAACATTCTTACGCCAAAAGAACTCAACGAACGCATCAAAAATTCACCGTATTCAAGCCACCACAATTGGTCTGAAAAGGTTGACGAAATCATCGATAATGAAGATATCGATTATTGCGTTTATGATGAAGCTGATGTGATGGTGAAAACCGAAAGTGAGTATAAATTGTTCCCGATGGTAAGTACGGACTCGAGCAAAACTTACCTTCAAGAATTTTATACTGCCACCCGCCAGGCAATTGATGGTATTGAAGACATTCGCGATATTGACGATCCGGAAGAAATGCTGAAGCGTACGATCGATGAAGTGTTCCGCATCCGTAAAATGTCCGAACGTCTACTGCAATATTTCAATAGCCAGGCTGAGGAGCCAGAAACGTTGAAACAAAGCTGTGTGGAGTTCTGTCAACAGTTTAACGCAACACTCACTGTTTTGGTTCACAACGCGATTGCTGTTGCGACAAACTACGGTAAAGGAATCCCAGGTACGAAATTTGTACAATTCGATTGTAACTTAAGCGATCTCGAATACTTCCGCGACACGCTGTTCCCGCGCACTATCGGTGAAAATGGCGTAACCACGGCTGCGGATTTCTTCCGCGAACTGTGCTTGCTGGTTGCACGTTCCGTTCGTAAGCTGCACTTCCGTCTGAAATCTAACGATCGCGCTATTGAAATTTGTCGCGTAACTTACACCATTCAGCTGCCTGCGGATTATCCGTCTGCGAAAGGACGCAATATCGTAGAGATTTCCTCATTCGGTAATGCGTTTGAACCCATTGTCGGTATCTATGAAGCAATTAACCAACGCGCACCTGAAGCTATTGTGAAGCTGGCTACGCCGTCGGCATCGTACACGCTGCTTAGCAATGGTGAAATCACCGCGCCGGTGCGTTACTAAGGGGCTTCGTGCCCCCCCCCCTAATCTATAGACACCACAGGACAGTAACATGGCAGCCTATGTTGATTATAGTAAAACAAAAATTGAGTTAAAGGAGATTGATACCGCCGCTCGTTTAAAACAACAACTTAATCTGGAGTTATACCAACTCCAAGTTCGGATGCATGAACGCGAACAGCTCATTGAAAAACGCCCAATTTTCATTGACGAACGCCAAGTGAAACTGATCACTGCGGAACTGGAGGTAATGGCCGCAGAGAAATTGTTGTTAGAAGAACGCATTGCTGCTATCGTCTAATCGCCCCACAGGAGAGCTTCGGCTCTCCTCCTTTATTTTTATTCCCCAATTTATTATAGCTGCCCACTATAGTGAGGGAATGAGGAAATGATTAAATATGTTGTTATTAATGTAAACTACGAACGTAGTCCACGTTTTCGCTTCGAATTACCTGAAACCGAAGCAACCATGGAGTTTAATCGCTACTTATTAGAACATTCAAACACTAAAATCAATCACGGTAGATACTGGCTTATCTACTATAACGCCCGTAATGAACTACTGAAAGCCGTCAAGAAATCAGGTCAGCCGGAACTGTTAGCGAAACTGATGGCGTACGATAACGATCCCTTAGCAATAGGAGTTATGTTAGACCTCGTTATTAAGAAAGATGAAATAGCGTGGTGAAAAAAAGAAAAGCTACTCCGACCCCAGAAGGGTCGGAGTAAGCTCGAATTATTTTTTTTTGCTATTTAGAGGGTTTCATCGGCGTTGTCGTCTGTACCGGTATCCGTCTCGTCTGTGCCTTCAGCAGAAACGTCTTCTTCCGTTGTAGTATCGGTTTCCGTCGTTTCATCATCAGACATGTCCAAGTCTTCATCACTGCCCATATCGTCACCACCTAAGTCCTCATCACCCCCTAAGCCACCGTCGTCTTCAGAGCCGCCACCGAAGTCGCTACCCCCGCCGAAGTTATTGGCGTCCTCAGGATTCAAATCAGCCGCTTTTGCTAAGGTTTCAACTTTACCCGTTGCACGCTTAGCTAACTGAATCAACGTTTTAGATGCTGATGCGATTTCATCAGAAATCATCTTGACGTTTTCACCACGTTTATCTTCGTCGTAGATCAAATCAAACAGATCGGTTTCGATGCCCTGATTGCGTAGCCAGTTACGCGTATAGAACGATTTAATCATCGTCTTGAGATCATCAGGCTGCATTTCGATACCTTCATTCTGAAGCATATTTGAAATGTCGTCGGTAACAACCAGATCCGCCAGTTTCTCAATGAACTCGTAGCGTTTATCGAACAGATCCGCTTGAGAAGAAGAAGCTGATGTGTCTGGTGGTGGTAAGGTGACTTTCATGCCGTTGATGAACTTCGCCAGATACTCCGACGTTTGTTTGGTCAAGTCTTCACCCGTCACATTAGGATTTTGATTGCGAATATATTCAACAATAATACGAATCAATTCTGCTTGTAACTTAGGAGAGGCTTGCAAACTGTTTGTCACGTAGCGTGTTAACGGCGTAGACAGGATTTCTTGTTTCTTCACGATTTGCTGAGTCACCAGCAATGACTTGGAATAAATCTGCGAAGCAAATTCCAGGTTTTCTGGTGTCAAAACAAGATCCGGGTCTACACACGCGATGTGACAAGTACGACGGAGTAAGTTTTCATCGATTTGTTGATCGGGTACCTTATACTCAGGCGTTGTGTCCGAAACGGACACTTTATGACTGGCGTAGTATTCATTACCCGTCACGTTAAATGCAATCCCGGCATTAGCCCCCATCGACCAAGCGTCATTGATGTCACCCCACATCGGTAAACGACGGTTATAGGAGTTAAGGATATCTGATTTAACTTGGTCAACCGTTTTCTGGCCGTTCATATCGTCCGGCGATAATTCAATGTCGTATTGCATGTGACGTGCTGAGTTCAATACCGAGGAGTTCATCGTTGCGAACAACAGCGCCATCCTGACCGTAGAGATGATAAAGGAACGTTCGGTGATAGACACCCCGATACCATCTTCGTTAAAGTCAGTTGCAAAATAAGACAAGTTATTAGCCGGAATGTAAACGACCTGGGTATGACGTTTTGCGAGGTGGCGTGCCAACAGAATACGACCGAAAGTTTCGGTAATTTTCATGCTGATTTCAGCCCCGCCTAAGGCTTGACTTAATGCGCGGGTAAATTCGTTCTCAGCAATCTCACTGCAACGTGCACTTAAACGGTTGGCGATTTCTGGCGTTATACGAGAGGTATTACCCAAGCCCAAATTAGAGCGGTTGATAATACTGTCCGTCATACCGTCGTTATTAAGGTAATTCATAAAGTTCGCGTCCCCGTATAGCGAGGAACGGGAATTGATGAAGTTACCCATATCGTCAATAATGGTCAGATATCCAATAGGGTTACGAACGTCGTCGCCGATAACCAATGGCGCGGTAGACTCAGCAGGGAGTAGGCATTCGAAATATTCGATTTGGTTGTTTTCATTCATCGAAATAATCGGAATATCACCATATAGCTGAGCTTTTGGCGTGCCTTTGTACGCTTCGTTCAGATCGCCTAAGTTAATGAAGCCTTTTTCAGCTGCATCACGTTGACGATCGTTAAAGCGTTGATTAGCTTCATACGGAGCAGAGCCATTTGGCGTGGCAGGCTTTTCATATGCGGCTTGCTCTAATTGGCCGTAGAGACCAGTACGTGCGTTCTCATGAGCGATTCGACGATAAACGTCAGGCAGTAACGTGATACGTGGGTTGTCGGTAATCGTGATGTCCAATTCGAACTTATCTGAGAACATCTTATCGTGTTTGCTGAAATTGATTTTCAGCGACTGCGGCCCATTAACAGGTCCACGGATGCGGCTCAGGATAGATTCCACACCCACCCGTTGCTCGCCTTCTTCCGCGTTAATTGGGCCAAGAATACCGAGTTGTTCCTCGAAAAACGCGGCTTGAGAACGACGTATGGATTCGGTAGCGACTTTGGTGTCTAAACCAAACAGCTGATCAAATCCATTGTCCGAGATTATCATCACTGGACTTGCGCCTTTTGTTTTTAACGCATCGTAAATCCACTGATATAATTTCTTAGGTAATTGACGTACGTTATCGTGATAATCACGCGTTGGTGCCAGTAAGTCATTACGTAAGTCAATTGGAATGTCTGCGATGTTGTCGTAAATCAACGTGGTGTTGATTAAGTCTTTTGTCGACAGCAAGCTCGAAGTTGCAATAGTAACAATCGTTTCGAGTTCAGGTAACGCATCAAAGATACGTTCCGCATTTTTGATAGTACGAATACGTGAACTTACAATTCCTGCAAGTTCCTGACGTGTTGGCGTAGAACCACCCTCGCTACGCGTACCGCGTTGTTGCTGGGGTGCTGGGCCCGTAGTTTTACGAAGAATTGCAGCTACGGCGGGGTCGCCCGTTAATTTACTAATATCGTCCATTGGGGTCTCCGATGCAGAGATTTAACATATTTCGTGATCAGAACATCGCGTTGGCGAAATCGCTGATTATTAAATCAGAATCAATCGCACAACAGATGAATCTGGCAATAACCGAGAACGGCGGTTTCGTTTCCGATAACCGTAGTACGTGGCGATACTACCTGCATTTAGCAGGACAACGTCACGAAGTGGATAAACCCATTTACATCACGTCGCTCGACACGCAAGAGCAGATAGAATTAACGACAGCCAACCTGTCCCGTCATAAAAAGACTTCTAATGTATTTCGTTCGAACGGAGAGTACATCGAGGCGTTAATTACAGCCTACCCTGAGTACGCGGTGTATATTCGTGGTGTCTTTACACCGGTTGATTTAAACTACGCGTTGCGTGTAGATGATTGTTCAATTCTCTATTACGACAGTTCGTTAGTAGAATCGCAAGAGACATCGCTGATCTCCCGTTTAGAAGCACGTATTCGTGCAGCGCATGTCCGGTATATGGCAGAAGGTTGGAAAGTCCACAACGATGCGTTCGTGTTGGCTTTCTACTGTATGCTGTTCCCACAGTTACCTGGAATTATCGGTTATATTCGTTCTTCTTTACAACACACAACAGAAACACACTCTTTCTTCGTTACTGAATTCTTAGCGTCGCATCAGGAACTGCATGAGTTCATGCCGTATCTGACCCAGAAACAGAAATTCATTCTCTATCGAAATATTCGTTACTGGGAACGTAACTCTGGGAAAGAAGAAATATTTGATTGGCAAATTGACGCATTGCTGACAGGTTGGGGTATGCCTGCGGTGGGGTATAATGTTGCCCAGCAGATTCACGAACCGAAAGATGACGACGATAATTCTTTAACACCGTTACCGATTGGTTATCAGCAGTCGTTGAACTATACGGAGAAAGACTCTGGACGTGATTTGGATATTGTTGCTACTACAGACATTATCCAAAAAGAGGTGGCGTTGGCGTATAATAACCCAGCGTACGAACCAGAGTATCAAGAAGACTTAGACACGCGCCTGAGTTTAACACAATACCCTAACTTAACGACGAAGCTCGTTGAAGTCACTGCGGTTGACCCAGAAGCCATCGAACGATTTGAATATACCCATAACCTTTTTAACGAATGGGTACATTTGGTGGCGAAAGGAAAGTATAACATCTATCACGAGATTCTTAACCCAACAAACGGCGATACATTAAAGTTAAGTTCGAAAGAACTGTTGGCATTGTTTTTGTACGCGGCGTATAAAGGTTACTCAGACGTTGCTCTCGAAGAAATCCCGGTATTTAACGTTTTCGATGTGTTGATTAAACGTTGGGTATCCTTCGATGAAATGGAACAACACCTTATCCCGAGTTGGGAGCATCGTTTCGACGCTCTGATTAACTATTATACCGACACCCACACCGAGGTGGTCGGAACAATTCTCAGTGCTGACGAGCTTTATGACACGATTAATGAAATTATCTTACAGAAGCGACGTCGTTGGCGTTATAGCCAAAACCGCCGTAAGATTCCCGACCGTGCTGCGGGCTTAATGTTGTTCGATTACCATTATCGTGATTATCGGTGTGATTTAAAGTTAAAGTATCGTAACTACGATGAGTTCTTTAAGACCTTTGGGTTAGACTATACGTTGGTTTCTGCGGAGACGTGGCAAGATATTGCCGTCGATGCATTGAATACCGCAACGAATCTTGAAACGCGTGCAACTATCTCACAGTCGGAAATACAACGTGCGATGGTTCGTTTGATGACCAAGCTTTCGTCATACACCGTACATTTTGCTGCACGTATGGGGTCAGATTCTTACGACGTTATGGACCCGCTTTGTCCGATCTTAGGGGATATCCCTATGAGTGGGGAGGGTACAGTTACCATTATTGAACCTCTCCTGGGCGTACAGTCAGTTACGCGCCACCAGTACATGACGACGGACAAAGTGCTTCCCGCTGCGCCGGTGATTAAAGAACTGTCCATGCCGCAACACATCAAGCTACGAATGAACATTTACATGGGTATTCGAGTGAGAGTGAATCAGCAAGTCGTGGTGGATATTAATGAGCCGACCACCGGGGTTGTTAAAGTCAAGTCTTCACTTGACGACTGGGCGTTAAGCGAACAGGTGAAAATTAACGATCTCGAGGGCTTTACGTTAGACCAGCTACCTAAGTGAGAGAACCATGGCATATCGTGTCGATTTAACGAAAGCACCGAAGCAGATTTTAGTAGACCGGATTAACTACGTCTTTGGTCTATCCTATACTGCCGATAACATCGAGTTTAACGCAAACGGCGTTCAACCTCTAACGTTAGCAGAGCGTCAACGTTACGGGTTAGAATCGAAAGTTGCTGCTGACTTCCGTAATGGGGTTGTTGGGAACCAAGAATTTATTTTAACCCGTGTTGATTTGGCAACGTTCCTGGCTGATGAACCGGTGAGTGTACCGAAAGGTGCAGTGGCTTCCAGTGAAGAACTGGCAGACTTTATCGTTGCGCAGACAGGAATTGACCTACACGCTGACGACATTATGATTGAGCCGATTTCAGAGGAACTGGATTCTTATGATGTCCGCTTAGTCCCGAATCATTTGTCTTTTAAAGGAACGATTCCGGTCGTATTTACTGATCCTACCCCACGTACGTTGGCGTCACTTGTGACGAAACTGGCGTTGGATGGGTTCCGCCCTGGAGAATTAATCAATGTCTAATGTCAAAGTTTACGATGGTAAACTCTCGACGGTAACACTTAACGCGATGCGTTTGGCTACCGCATTAATTACCGGCGCTGACGTGCAATACCCACAAAAGTCCACACTGAACGAGTTCTATAAACTCATGCAAACTCCAGTGCCGGACGGTAAGGCACGTCCTCATTTGCAGTACATGGCAATTGGTAACCGTGGACATATGGTCGACACCTCGGATGTGGTGGCTGACGTTGTGCCTGTAGGTAAAGAACCGATTGCTTCCGGGATGTTCTCCCGTGTACCGTTTGTCCTGCGTACAAAAGACAATGATCTGTCTGACGAACAGCGTAAGAACTACGCCTTCCGTACTTTGGAAACGTTTAACAAACGTGAATACTGGGCGTATTACTTAAAACGCATCGATATGCGTGCGGTTAAAACGTCAGACTACGATATCAAACGTGAGAACGGTGTTGAGACCGTCGAAGACTTCGTGTACACCGATACAGAATTGAACCCGGTACCGAAAGTATTGCCGGATTACGATTATGATGATGACGGTACCGTTGCGATTCCTGATGGTCGTTATGTTGAATCCGGTGCCGACCTGGTGATTCCGTGGACGGATTTTGATGTTCAGGAATACATGAACGTGACGAGCATCATGCGCGGTAGTCCGCGTAGTTCGATTATCTCCGAACTTGCACTCTGTTCCGGGTTAGACCAAGTCACGTCAGGCGATTCCGCAACCGGGTCTAAATTCAGTTATACCGAAGCGATTGGTGTCCAGGCACTGTACTACATTTCGATGTTTACTAACCTGGCGCAGACGAATGATAAACTGTCTCTGACTATTCGTATCGGTCAGCCTGCACCGTTCTTCCTGGGGACAGCAAATTAATGTTGATACCCGAGCCGAGACTTCCAGATAAGATGGTAAGAATCGCGGCAATAGACCCCGGTACGAGTCATCTTGGTATGGCAGTATTGGATTGGGAATACGGCAGCGATCAAGCCGAAGTAGTTTGGGCTGATACCATGCATGTATTAGACCCAACGCATCCAAATGCGTTCGCAGAGTGTGTCGGTAAACGTGACGATCGGTTAGTTAAGCTCGAAGCCTGTTACCGTGAATTCCTTCGGATTGCTTGCCCAACCTTCGTTGCAACAGAAACCCCGTTTATGCGGAGAGCAAAACTCTCCGCATACGAATCTGGCGTTGAATTGCAGTTGATGTTGCGACGTGCCCTGTGGGACATTTACCCGGAGAAAATCTTACACGGTTTCAATCCTATCATTGTAAAATCATTCGTTGGTGTGGAAGCAAAAGGAACGGATAAAACTGATATGTTTCGGGCCGTGACTAAACTGTATCGCGAACACGCGTTGTTTGATATTACAACTCTGGACGAGCATAGCATCGATGCCGTGGCGGTGGGAAACATATTCGTCAGGGTAAATCTGTTAAACTTAAACAGCCTGCTACCGCCTAAACAAAAGTCGCCGAAGACCTCCAGGCGGAGAAGGCGTCGGAGGAAACGTTAATGGAACCAAACACACAGACGCTACCTACTGAAATACTTGACCTGTTGATTCAAGCTGGAAACAGAAAGTTAAGTAAGGAACAGTCTGAACAGTTAACGAAATTGTTGAAAGCGGCGTACGGAGATGAAGTTAATGTTGATGTTACCCGTTCGGGAACGAAAATTCTCTCTGACCTACGTCCAACGCTGATTGATAATTTAGGTAAACTGTCAGAGCAGTTCCATCAGCAAGCGACGGATGCTGTGGAATCTTTAGGGGATGAGATCAGCAAAGAAACCATGCTAACGTTGTGGCCGAAGTTATCCGGTGCGCAGAAATTCATTATCTTTCTGCTGACCCTGGCAACCGTGGCCGTAACGGGATTCCTGGGTTATGATACCCATCAACATTTCCCAGAAGACAGCTTAGATGTTTTACTGGTATGTTTAGTCCCGTTCTTTGCGTTGGTGGTATTCGCCACGTGGCCGATTAAGACACTGGCGTATAAGTCCCTTGAAATCGCTACAAAAGTTGTTGAGAAAAAGCTTGAGAAGTCAGGCCAGCTTAAGTCGAAGACAGAAAGCACAACAACGAAATAACATTAACCTCTACCTTCGGGTAGAGGTTTCTTCTTTTTATTTTTACAATTTTTAAACATAGTGTGAGACTAAAGAGGAGATTACCAATGGAACCTTTACGTTTAATGACAAGAACTTTACTGATCCCTATTAGCCGATTAAAGATTGTCCCTTTGTGTGCTTCTAACGGGGAGCTCGTTGACTTCATTAAAGATGAAAGATTCGTTGTTACCGTTTTTCAGGAGCTCTTGCATCGGTACTATAATGCCGTCCCGTTATCAGGTAGTTTAAATTGTCCTGGTGTTGAAGGGAGTACGTCTGCGTTAATGGCAGAGTATTTAGAAAAGAGAGGAATCGGTGTAGAAAAAGGACAAGTTTATGTAGAACGGAATGAACTGCTTGATTATCAGATAGAACTAGGCTATCAGGTAAGGAAAATACTCTCTCAATACGGATTTTATTCGTGTGTCAGTAAGTTTGAAGAACCACGAATGTTGGATCATGGGTTTACTACCGAACTGAAAGTGTGCCGGGGTAAAGGGTTTGTGCAATTTACCTGGTGGGTGCCGACTTTGTTTTGTGAACGTATGACCGTGGATGGGTTGCTAAGTCGCACTTTAAATGCCGACGACAATTCGCCACGTTACAGAGAAGCGACGCTTAGTAATCTGTTTACGTCGGGCAAGAACACCACCTGGGACGAACTCGTTAAAAATGTTTTGACTATTGGGGAATAATGATGCAGCAGTTAGACATTACCGAAGATAAAATCTCCGCTAAATTTCCTGAATTACGTGAATACATTAAAGACTTAAATTCAATTCGGGAAACACCGGTTAGAATCACGTTAGCCGTTGAAGATGATATTACTCACGGAATTGCAATCTGGGAACCAGGGAATCTTATTTATTTAGTGGTTGCTGAAGGTTCTCGCCGTAGCGGTGTAGGTTCTTTCTTACTGAAGTATGTTCAACTTAATTCTGACCGTCAAATGGTGATGTGTCGTGTCCATCCTTCAAACGTTGACGGCTTGTGTTTCTTTTCCAAAAAGGGCTACCAAATAGACCGTTGGTTTATTGCCAGTGACTCTCGTCGGTATTTTCGTATGACGAACAGTAACGTTGATTCGTCATACGCCCCGCCGGAAGAAGGATATTTGGTGGACTTTATTGAAAACACCCCCATCTTTCTCTCTGTTGCGGATAAGATTTATTAAAACAGTTGAGAGCCCAAAATGATTCGTGTCGAGTATGAGACGCGGTACTTGGAAGGCAATAAAGCAAAAGTATTACGTTGTGTTGAAGTTATCCCCGTTCACGAGCTTGATTTACACACAGGCCGTGTTCGGGGTGTCCCTGTAACGATATTACAGCATAATCCTTGTTCGCAGTATAAAGAGAAAGCAATTCCAGCAGTGCGTTCCAGTCAACGAGAAGACTTTTCAGAACTCCGCAAATGTTTTACCCGACACTTTCGTCGCAGTAAATGGAAAGTGTTAGTAATGCTATTAGTGGATGAATTCATTAAAGACTTGGTTTGGGAAGAGGTGTTAAAAGAACGCGGTTTTACGCCCAAACCTTTCTCGTATAACTGGGAACGTTTCAAAAAGAAATATCACGACGCGTTATGGTTTTCGCCGAATACGCGGAACATGATTCCTCGTTTAGAATCGATGCCTTGGCTACGTGATTATCTTGATGAGGTAGATTGATGAAACGTTTTGTTATTACTCTATTTCTAACGTTACTTTCGTTTTCTGTAATGGCAGAATTTAAGCCGCACGATATTAGTCGTTTTGAACCGACCGTACCTGGCGATAAACCCGTGGTTTTTAAACCCGGTGACCAGCCTATCGTCGCAGTTCAGAATGACGAATTCGCTGTGGTAAATTACGGTAAAACCGAATTGTGTCCCGCAGGCGGTTTCTATTTGGTAAACATCAAACGTCGTACGTACCAATTTGTTGATCCTGGAAGCTGTTCTGCAACCGTGAAGGTGACGTTAGAAACTGTACCTTACACAAATAAAAACATCAATATTCAACGTTTAACCTTTTATGCGGGTGATGAAATCACTGCACGGTATCCCTTATACGGGTATTAGTGATTAACCCCACGGAGTTTGTATGTCTTTTGTAATTGATTTCGAAGTTGGCCACAGACAGAACTTACTCAATCTTGTCAGTTATTGTAACAGTGACAGTGTACGTAAAAAGCTTTCGGCTGAGAAAGTGGATGTTTCTTTAATAGGTGCACCCACCCCGGAAGGTCGGTATCGGGTAAAGTTAACTAATCGCAACGATATTAACGACGCGGTGATGATATCTTACACGAAACTTCAATTGAACGACTTTCTTGATATTCCTGGTAAGTATCTGGATTGGTTCGATTTCGAAAACGGCCAACCGAAAAATTACGATAAATGGGCAGAGTCCGCGAAAGTGTCGGTAGAGAAGATGTGTCAGGACCGTGGTATGGTCTTGTCACGTGCATGGGACACGGGTTCGCAGTGCCATGTTGAGTATGACGAAGATCTCGAGCGCTATGTGGTAGTTTACGAATGTGATTCGTTTATTTATAGCGCACGAAATCGATTTATTCTACCGCTTCATATTGGGCAAATTATTACGAATAAAACCCTTGACGGACTTAATTACAACAACGAACTGAATAAACGTCCTTTAGGGGGCTTAGATGGTGAGTTGGACGTCTGGATGGGTAAAGCGTTACTCGAAACTGTTGTTTTAAGTGATTTAGAAGAGTGATGTCGTCAACGATAGGAGAGGACCTTTTCAGGGTTCTCTCCTGCTTTCTTTTTTTTTCGCTTCACGACTTCAGTATGGAGGTGACAAATGTATAAAATTGCTATTATTGGTTCTCGAGAAACGCCCGAAGACACGATGCATGAAATGTTGGACGTGTTGCAACGCGGGTTCAAAATTCTTCGTAATAAACAGCACAATATCGAAACCCGATCGGGGGGTTGTTATAAAGGACCAGACCAATTACAGTTTATGTTAGCACGTACCGAACCAGGTCCACATATTTGCTATTTGCCTGACGATCGTAAGTTGTGGCTACGTAAGTTGCACCCGAATGTTGACTTTCGCGTTATCCCTCAAGACATTCGTTATCGTGGGATTGTGGCATCGCTTCACCCTAATCCCGATAAACTGTCGGATATAGCCTGGGCGCTGCATGGACGAAACTTAAATATAGTGTCAGGTGATTCTTTGGACGACCATGTAGACGCCGTCTATTATTACGCTGAACATGATAAAAAGGGAAATCCAAAGGGTGGGACAGCGATGGGTGTCCGTTATGCGCAGTCGCTGAACATCCCTTGCTACTATCATGTTACCGATGCATCTAAGTGGTTAGAAGACCTACGCTTATTATGAAGTTAGTCAGGGCGGGCTTCTCCCCGCTTTAGCTTAAAATGGGGTAAAGGATGTCAACGTTAGATTCCGATTTAGAAGTCCTTTGCGATGACTACGATCGATTGGTCGCGTTAGAATCGCTTAATGTTAAAGACAATTATCCGGCGGTTGTCGCTATCCGAAAACGCTGGGCTTTAGATGATGTCCACGTTGCGCTGGAGTCTGCAGCGATGATGGAACGCGCGCAATTTGTTGCGGACACCGAGCCTTACGCAGGGGTAGGTAAAGCGGTCGCACGCGCGACAGGTAGAGCGGTTAAAGGGGTTGGACGTGTTGCTGGAAAAGCAGCGGTGGCAGGAGCCAAAGCGTCTGGAAAATTCGCAGGTAAACATTCTAAGCAACTGGCGTTACGTTTTATCGACTTCGCGGAAGCCGCCGGTAAAGAAGTTATTAATGAACTGAAAGAAGCGACGTCCAAAGCATCGTCGTTAGAACGCAAGCTACAGAAGTTAAATGCGCGCTTAAGTTTAATCGGTGACAAAGACACGTTGAAACCGGTTGACTGTGACACGGGAAGTTGGACAACCAAAGTTTGTTTAGAAGACAAACCTAACGTAAAAGCATGTATTGAGTTCAGTAAGAACCTGAGCGCAATGGATGCGATGGTCAACGAGTATACCGTTAAAACACGCACCATTATCGGTAAGAGCAAGAAAGTTACCGAGAGCGGTTTGGAGAAGGTGGGTCGGTCAACGAACTGGGCGATTAAACGAAGCGCAGGGCTGTTCGGTATTATCGATCCGTTTAAAACGGTGAAAGCATATCCGTGGCCAGGTAACGTGGTGGTCGTTGAACACGACAGCGGTAAGATTGAGTGGGCGATTGCCCGTGACGGTGATTTTGGTCACACGATCAAATCTCTGAACTTGCACGAAATCGGTTCAGCACTCGATGCTGTCAGAAACATTATCCGAGCGTTACGTCAGCGTGGTACGAAACGACGTAGCGTTGGCTATACAGGAATTTATGATGAGATTCAGCGTATGCGTAAGGAACTTAAGTCGCTTGAAGGGCGGGAGTTACGCGACGCTACCGTACGTTATAAAAACGCACTGCGTTTAGAAGATGCGTTTACTACCTCGTTAGTGCGCGTTGCGGAAGGATTACTGGAATGGTGCAGATTGTCGCTGATTGAGGTTAAATAATGCGTATTACTATTATTCTCAAACCCGACAGTAAATACGGAAAGTTATATGGCGACCAGGTACTCAAACTGCACAATATGCTGTTCGCAGAAGAGAAGGTTCGTATTAGTCAGTTAACTGGACGTGACACGTTCAACCCAATTGAGCACCTAGAAGAGATTTGGCCTCAAGATTATCTCTGTGCGTGTGCGGTGGACGACAACGAACAACTTTTGGGTTTCATGACGTTTTCAATGGGTTCTTGCTCAAAGGACACATTTGTTTATATTGGGAACTACTACGTGATTCCTGAAGCACGTTCTCAAGGAGTAGGGCGTGCGCTTATGGACAAAGTCCGTGAATACGGAAAGTCCAAAGGTTGTGGTTGGATGAGTTTGAATGTGCTAGACAACAACGTTAAAGCTATCTCCTTGTATGAGAAAATGGGATTCCGTACTGAATGCAGGGAAATGATAAAGGAAATCTAAAATGGCTGCAAGATTCGTACCGTTTCACGACGGGTCTAGATATACTTTTGGTGTAGAGCGTTACGCTGTGGGTTTTCGTCCTGGTTGGCGAGTGGTACGAATCGATAAGGCGTGTTGGTGTTTACCGACGGGCATTTTTGATTACTTTACACCTGAAGCTTTAACGCGGTTTGTTTCTCTGGGTTCGCCCACCCAACGTGCTGCGTGGGAAAAGAATATTCGTTGTCGTTATTTAGGTAAAACACGAAACGCCACAGCACGGGCTGTTTATCACGTTGGGAGTCGTTGGCTACATGTTGAGCCGACACACCCACGCTGTGCAGTGACGCCCTTTAATGGGGTGTATAAAGGTCAAGTATACACAGGGTTGCATTTTGCTTTTCCAGACAACCCCGAACTTAATTACTTTTTAGCCACCCCGAAGGACGTTACGTTAGCTACGTTCTATAAATACCTTTTGTTCTATCCTGCGTATGTCGTTGCAGAATTTGAACACAAAGCATTTCCTCTGCCATACGGTAGAGACAGGAGATTAGCAGGATGTTCTATCGAGAACTTCAGCAATACACCGACGCTCTCCGAAAAGCGACCATCGATGCAGACAACAACCTCAGAGATGTCGTTAGCGCTATAGAACAGTGTTCGGATGTATTGTATGCGGAAACGATTGAATCACCAACTCACGACGGTGTGAAATCGCTCCAGCTACACGTTTGTAGTAAACACGGTAGTCTGTCGTTAAACTTCCGTGTAGGTTTAGATTATTACATGGTTCGTAAGAGCTATTTAAGTTGTGACGGCGACCTCTATCCGGTTGTCTGGAACAACGATTATTCTAAGTTTGTTTATCCGCTTGAAGAACACCGACGCACGGTTTACGAATTTGTGAAAGCTGTTCTTGAGGGGTTCTAAGAGAGGGCCTTGTAATGTCAGAGATGATTCTCGATTCATTACTATTGATTACAGTATCGTACATCAACAAAACGGGCAAGTTGCCTAAACGTGGCGTTACTATCGAACGTGACGGGTTTAAACACCGCTATCCCTTAACAAAAATTTTGGATTTAGCTGCACGTTTAGCCAAGATGCGTCGACCGAATAGCGAAGCGGCACCGAAATACGTTTTGCTGGTTTTACAACGTGCGATTTCTGAGGTGCGTCGTAAACGCCGCCGCGCCGCGTTTCGATTTTATCCAAACTCGACGCAACAAGTGGTGGGGGAATATAACGATATGGTTGTTGATCTTCGTGCAGGTCGGAGTAATGTAACCGGGCTGGCGTATAACCGCCTTAAACGCATTCTGGACGACAGTGATGCTTTAACCACACCACAGGAGGGGCAAGCAGCTCTAACGCTTCTACGTGGCGCTGAGCTCGTTATTGTGGACACCGCCGTGCAGGCAGCAAGAATGCAACATTATCTTGCTAAACAAGGGCTAGTCTTGCTCTGCGTAACATCCGCACAGGTTGCTAACCTTACCACGCCGGAAACGTCAGAAGTGTGGAGTGATCCGATTGTTGATCATCAATAAAACCTTACCCCTACTTAACGGTAGGGGCGGGTTTCTTTTTTATTGTAAATTATTACAACTGTTACTCTCATTGTGAGAGGTTTCACTTAACGTGCGTAAAAAGGTAAAACTATAATGCTTAAGACAGTATCTATTGATGGTCCTGATTTTTCTGGGAAATCAACGTTGTGTAAAATGGTAAAAGCGATGTTGGAATCCGCAGGATTAAAAGTTTGTATTCGGAACCATCCGACGTCTGAAACCGAGGCGGGTATTCGTGCACGTAGCTTGGTTGTACAGTCTGCTTCGAAAACAAAAATTGCTGAAGCAATGTGCGATGATTTCCTTCACACGCTGGACCATGTTGTTGACGAGTACGATGTCGTTATTTTCGATCGCTTCTGTCCTTCAACGATCGTTTATCAGGGGACAGATGGTAAGGACGTGGTTTTCCAACGTAAGCTAACTCGTCATTTCCACACTCCCGACCTTTATGTTTGGACAGATGTTGATTACCCAACAGCCTTAGCGCGATTTAAGAAACGTGTAGAAGAACAAGGTAAGAATTGGGATGATGAGGTACTTACTGTTAAGTATCTAAAGGACAACCAATGTTGGGATGGCTTACGCGACCATTATCGTTTCGCACACCACATCTTAACAGAAGGCGGTTGTCTTCACACGTTATTACCGGTAACGCAGAATGACGATTACCGTTTGAAAGCCGCAGAGATTGTTACGCACATTTTAGCAAACTAACCGCTTAGGTACCACCCAACGGTGGTACCTATATTTTATTTTTTCTCAGATATATATTACCTAGGTGAGAGTTACAATTAACTCTTTACACTGAGTTGTTAACCTAAAGGAGTATTACCATGGCTTACAATCACAATTCCATCGTTCTGGCAAAACGTAAATTCGGTCTTCACTTGTCTTACGTAATTCGTCATTTGACCACGAAAGACATTACCCAGCGTGAGCTTGCCCAGCTTGCGAAAGTTTCACAACCCGTTATCTCATCTATTAAGAACGATCACTCAGAACGTTTAAGCTTACCGATTATGATGAAAGTTGCTGATGCGATTCGTTTGAAGTATCAGATTAGTTTTAATTCCGTTAAGGGTCGTTGCTCAGTAACTGTCCACGTAGAGTCCGCATTGGACTACGTTGCAAACACCTCCATTAAACGCACCACGAAGAATGTGCGTTTTATCACTAACACCGCAACACACTAATCAACCTGAAGGAGTATTATCATGCCACCGAAAATTGTTAAAACCGTAATTGAAGAAACTGTAAAGAACGAAACTAAAGCCAACGAAGTTCAACCGGCTGCGAAGGTTGAACTTTTACCCTGCGTTAATGAAATACTCGGGGTGAAGTTCTTAACTTATAGCCCGCATACTGACCTGGTTTTCGATATTTATCATTACCAGCCTTTCAACCTATTCACACTCGTCTGTACTTATAATGGCGATGCTCTGGCAGTTGCACCTGGTCTTAATAGAGACAAGTTACTTACAGGTACAGTTATTACTGAAATTCTCCTGCGGTTAATGCATAAGTTTGAAGGACCCGAACTTGACAAAATCGCTGTTAAGTTAGCTGACTTACTAATCAATGCTGCCACCTGGTTGAGTTTTAACCCTTCTATCTATTTCCACTTTAATACAAATATTCTCTACGCCGTAACAGACGATGGTAAAAAGTATCCCATCTTAATTAACGATGGGGCACAACAACCTTCGTTCTCTAGCCAAAACAGTCGTATTAAGTTTTCACCTGACTTGGTAGAGGTTTATGGCCAGCGAGTAGCGGCTGGCCATTACGAAGCCCATCTCAGATTTTTCAATTACCTACATGAAAAATTAGGGAAACCTGGCTTGCCCCCCAATAATGCCTTCACAAGTTCTACCCCTTTTGCGTGATGTTTAATAATTGGGGAACTTCGGTTCCCCTTTCTTTTTGTTTTTACAGCTTTAGCGTATTGTTTTGAGACGACCTTTTAAGGAGTAATTAACATGGCTTTTAGGATGATTATAAAACATACCGCCACAGATTTAACAGTAGGTCGGTTAGCACGTAGAGATATTCGCAACCCTCAACTTCAGGCATGTTTATCGGGCCCTAACGGTGCGGTGATTCGCGAGGCGCTGTGCAATAGTGAACTGAATACGTTCTCTTTACAAAAAGGAAAAACAATTCAAGGGTTTATCATCACAAAACACATTTACGGTGACCCAACGTTACACTGCTTGTATATGCATGAAATTGTACCGGGCTGTTTGAACAAACTGAACCTACTATTGGTACTCGACTATACCGGTTTTACGTATCTTAATCGAATCGCCGGTAGTGTAGAAGAAATCGCCGAACTTAATGACTTAGGATTTAAACACACCCGCACTACGTACCGTTTAGGTACACGCTCGTTGTTGGATATCGCTCTACCAACAAACGTGAAGAACGTCTCCGGCGATTTTTATAAAGAGTTAACCGCCGCACAACGCGAACAGCTTATGTTGCTTTTGGGTACGAGCGTCGTTGAAAACATCAACGCTGACCCTGTGGGCCGCACACGACAAATAATGCCGCAAGTCGAAACTTTGGTGGAGCTAGTACGCCACGTCAACCACCACACTTACGTTTGGATGGACGCTAACGATGTTGTGGGCGTGGTGCAAGTTAAATTGCGTAATCTTAACGAGTGTGAATTAAAAGCCATTGCGGTAAGTGAAACACATCGTGGTCGTGGTATCGGACGGACTTTGTTGTATCGTGCTCTACAGATTGCTTCGACAACAGCGGCACCATTAGAGATAGGGTGTTTCAATAACAACGCACCGTTTAGACACTTGGCCGTCGATTTATTTAAATTTCGACCTTTCGAATACGAATTTGTTTTAGTGCGCGACGAAAACGTCGTCAGTTGGGAGCGTCAGAAAAATCATGTCAAGTTGGTGTTAGACGACGAAGTGTCATCGTTACAAGGCGGATATAATGCGGAAACCAATTATTAAGTGGATGGGTGGGAAAACACGCGTTTTAGGGGAATTACAAAAGGTCTTACCTAAACGTACAACCTTTGTAGAACCGTTTGTGGGTGCAGGGTCTGTTTTCCTAAATACGAATTACAGCCGGTATATTTTATCGGATTCTAACCCCGATTTGATACGCTTACTTTGTGTTGCGCGTGAGCAGCCTGAAGAACTGATCGCCGCGTCGCAGCCGTTGTTCTTAGACGGTAATACCACTGTAAAGTATATGGAACGTCGTGAGCTGTTTAATAGCGGTAAATCGATGTCAGAAGTTGAACGGGCAGCGATGTTTTTATACTTAATGCGTCACGGCTATAACGGGATGTGTCGCTATAACAGTAGTGGTGGGTTCAATGTTCCGTTTGGACGTTACCCGAATGGGGTTTATTATCCATTAGAAGAAATTCGGGATTGGGCTAAACGTTGCGCAGAAGTTGATTATCTGGAAATTGTTTGTGAGGACTTTCGTTCCGTATTGGCGCGGACACCTGAGGATGCCGTGATTTATGCCGATCCTCCTTATATTCCGTTATCGGATACCGCGAAACATGCGCAATACCACCGTAAAGAATTCTCACAAACGGATCATCGAGAATTAGCCAAGTTACTACAGCAGCAGGTGGAACGTGGCAACAGCGTCGTGCTGTCAAATGCAGACACCCTGCTCACCCGAGAAATTTATTACGGTTTTGAGTGGCGCAGTATTGAGGTCGGTCGCTATATGGGTGCGTCTGGTGCCGCTCGGAAAACAGTGACTGAACTACTGGGAGTGCTCTAATGCGCATAGTGGATATCCACGATTATCGTAATGACCATTTAGCAATTGGTGTGGACGGGAAAATGGTTTCACTAACCCGTGTACGGAAAGGGTTATTGGAAAAGGACGTCATACGCGAGTCTGAAGACCCGACCTTTATCATTCTTTCGAACACGAATCAGCTACAAGGAATCTTCTCCGGTCGTGTCGATGGTAAGTTTTTCTACATGTCGGCAATCGTTGTGGTTGCGAAGAAGAAAATTAATTTCGCACAACTCAAACGTTTGTTAAAAGTGGAGATGTTTGATGTCACATACCCTGCCAATGACCTAAAACGTCGTGACCAGTTAATGGTGTATTTGGGTATGCAGCCGACGTCCATCGACTATGACCTGACGTTTACTGAAGAACCCGAAGTTCGCACCGATTTACCTGATGTAGTTGATATTGAATCTCTAACGTTAGAAGAAACGTTTACGATCCCTAAGGTGGTTAATGTCAGTTTGGATACATACTGCCTGGGATTGTTAGCTATTGGGGCTGCTGAGGGGCTGTGCTGTCGTAAAGATGGTAAAGTTGAAGGTATCTTAGTCTATTCGAAAATCAACGAAAAGACGTTTGCAACCGAAGGTTTCTTCTATAACGATTGTACTTACGGGATTGCGCTCTTGACCACATACTTCCGTATTGCGTATTTAAAGGGTGCAACCGTGCGTCTTACTTTTCCATACTCAGCACCTCCAGCAATGTCTGGTGTTGAAGTAGAAGCATTAATTGGCCATTTTATCTTTTAAGGACATTGAATGGAAATCAAACGTATTGTAACCAAAGACAAAAAGATTACTTATGTCGCAGGCGATAACGAATTCTCGGCGGTTATTAATGACGAGAACGTGCTGATTATCGGTTATCCAGGTAAAATCATTACTCGTAGCCATCAGCGCGTGATTGACAAACTCATCGCCAAAGCAAAAGCACGCGATGGTGTTGGTTCAGTACAAACCCATACCGGGTTAACGTTGGCACTTTAGCCAGCAGGTAATATGACCTCTTAACTGGAGACTTAGAGATGAAAGAGACTCTGGATTTTAATCAGCTGGAGCAGCACGATTTTGATCTCGGTGTTCGCGACTTAGAAGCTGACTACGAAACACGTTGTAAAGAATTCTTTAATCGCTACGGGCAATTGATTACCGGGGCATCTGAAGACACCGAATTCTCGTTAGACGATTTCGAAAAGATTCTGTCTTGCTTTATCACCGACAGCTTAGCGAAACAGGCGTTGCTGGTAGAACAGAACCTGCAAATGGTGGAGCCTACGGATGCTCACGCCGTGCTAAAAGAATCCATTATTCCGAACGACGAAATTATGGATGCGGTAGCAGGTATTCGTGGTACGTTCGACTCCGCCGTGGAAGACTATACCGAACAACTTCGTGAGTCTGGGCTAACGTTGTGTGCACCTGCGGGTGAACAGTTACCTTCTGAAGAAGAAACGGAAGAAGCACGCTGTCGTTTAGCACGTTATGTGATTACTTCTGTGTTAGTAGACGATCGCGAAGAAAACGTACTGTAAACCTTCCCTCTCTCCAAACGGAGAGAGGGAGAATTTATTTTTACGCTTTCGTGTCTAATTATGCACACGTAAACAAAAATTAATTGAGGAACAGCTTAAATGTGGTTAAGTGCGATTCACCGTGATTTACCAAAACAAGAAATGGTATTTACTGTTGGCGAGCCAGCAACTGTAGTGGGTGTTGCTAAGTTCGAAAGGGTAGAAGAAGGACAATTCGTCGTAGTGGACGACAACGAAAACGAATTCATGTTGTTCCACCCTGAGGTCGATACCTCTGAAATTTGTGAGGGTTCTCTTTTGTTGTCCTGGCAAGATCCTGAAACCGGCGCATGGAAGTGGCGTGTCGCTAAACCGACGCTTGAAACAGAATCTGCATACGTGATTGAACACGTATACGTGTTTGGGGAAACTTATGTCGAACCAAAACCACACTAATACCGATGAAACGAATTTACAGCGCTTGCAGCGGGCACTAACTGCACCGCTAGGTGGTGAGATTCACGAACGTTGGGTAATTGCAAGAGTGGTAGAAATTGACTATTCTCAAGATCAGTTGCTGTTAAATAACTGCTCGACGAACGTGCCTTTCACGTTACCGCGCGCGGTATTCCGCCTTACCCCCAATGTTGATGAAATACTGACTATTGACAGGAAACTTCTATCGATAGAGCTTCAGCATTTCCCGCTGCCTGGTAAGTCGGTTAATATTGCGCTGTGTTAATGACAGTCTAAAAAACTTAAGATATATTTCATCTATGTGAGAATTCTCACTTAATTAAATGGAGTAATCTAAAATGGCTAAGATTTACATTGTTGAGAAACGTGCGGGTAATGTTCTTTCTTATTACGAAGAAGGTAAACCTGAAAAAGTTAAAACACTCAAACTCGACGGGTATGAAGTGAAGAGTTTACGCAAGGGTGTGAAGATTACCTTTAAAGGTCTGGTTCGCGCAGGTAATTTACACATTGTTAAGGCCGATGGTACGATGGCTGCGTTAGCACCTGTCAGTGCTGCGAAAACGACAGCAGGTCGTGGCTGCTACGGTAGCAGTCGTAAGTTTTAAGCAGTGCCCCTCTCTCCGTTTGGAGAGAGGGTACTTTTATTTTTCTTCGAGGTGTGTGATGACAACGGTATTGGTAACAAAGGATTACATTTTAGCTGACCGACTTGTGGACTATGCTGGCACAGTTAAAGAATTGCCCAAACTGCATAAACACAAAAACAAGTTTGTTTTCTACACTGGGGAACGTGTACTGGACACCGAGTTTTGGAAAATATCAATGGCCGCTGCTATAGAAAAATATTTAGACGAGGATAAACGTAAGGAAGTTGAGCCTTTGTTTGTGGATTTTTTCGAAAAAGAGCGAATATTCGATCAGATTGTCATTTTTACGGCTAGAAAAACTCGTTGGCTCACATTAGTAGCAGGTAAGTTTGAAGATCTTGTAATAAATGAAAATGCGGTTTGGGTAACGGGTTCTGGTGGAGGTTTTGCGCGGGCTGCTTGGGCAACAGGAATATCAGAAAAGAAAATTATGCCATTGGTAGGTTCTATTGATCCGTCTAGCTCGACCACCTATGACTTGTTTTACAGGAAGAGTTTACGATGAAAATAAATGCGGTTTTAATTGGCGATGAAATATTCGTGAATACAAAAACACAATATTTGTGTTACGAAGGTATTACTGTAGTAGATGACTATTACGGTAAACACGGTTGGTGGATTCCGTCTCCTAACTCTTTGCGATTAGAAAAAGCAATAACTGCCGAAGAAAACAAACTGGAAGCCGATTGGACATATATCAGCAGTCTAATTGATGTTAGTGGACGTATTAAAGACGTCTTCTGGGTTAAAGATGTAGGGTGGCGTATTACGCTACACCAATCCACACCGGTAAAATTGCTGTACGACCACATGGACACATCGGAATTAGCGTTTACCATTGAGACGCTCTCAGTACGTAAAGATTTAGATAACGTAGGTAAAGGGAAGTGGTCGATTGAACGTATAGAGGAAATTCTCAGTCACTTTAAAGCCAATAACCAATTTAAACGTTGGTGTACGCTACCTGAGTTAGTAGAAGAGTTGAAAAAGCGGGATTGTAAGCCGCTACCTTTTAACCCGTAGTCTTTTTTACAACTGCGGCTATTTTAATGATTAGGAGAAAAGAAAATGAAATGTTTTGAATCTAAAGAAATTGTTGAGTTGTTTAAGCAGCGTGAGAAAACCGCTTTCCGTGACCTGTACGATTCTGATTATCGTCCACTGTTTGCGGTATTGTTGAAACTGGATAAAGAACCCGAAGTCGCGTTAGCAGAGGTACAGCACCACCACGTCAGTTTCGTATTAACCGAAAACATGAGCCGGTGGGTAGATGCTATGCTGATCCGTATTGGGCTCTTGGAAACGCCGCACCGTTGGGAAGTGGTTATTCAGAAATCATTATTCCCACGGGAAGACATTTTTAACAAATATCGTCCGAAACAGTATTACAACCACGACGGGTCGCCAAAACGTGCTTTTCTGGCACCACAACACTTCGTAACCTACGTAACGTTGCGTTACAAAGACACCGTGGTGCCGTTTGACACCTACCTGGAAATGCGTGAGATAATTTTAGGGAAGAATCCGTCATGATTCAATTTTCCGTTGACGCAGAAAGATTAGCGTCATTTAAAGAGCGTGCTCAGCTTGCAATCAAAAACGGCTATATTGAAAAAGGAGTTCGTGACACCTGTAAGCTAATCAACGACCATCCGCATTTGACGACAATGTGGAGTTGTGAAGGTCACGGTATGTATTCTAAGTCGCCTGGAAATCTGCATATCGTTTTTGCAACAGACGCTATTGGAAGTCAGATTCCAATGCAGGTTATGACTGAACTTGCAAAATCGGATTTACCGAATTTCTGGAATCTGAGTTTGTGTCGTCTTTATATACCAGATGCGTACACGGATTTGGTATATCTTGAACCTGACTATGGATTGAATACCGACGACACTTCTTACTGGTCTTGGAAAATCGGATACATGTGCTTGATTAACCGCCCTGCGTTAATTGAGACACGTCAAGCTCTTTATAAAGCATTTCACACCGTATTAGTTGAGAATAAATAATGGCTACCAAACAAAAGAAACCTCGTAACAAAAAGTATAACCCGAAAGCTGCTGCTAACCGTACCGCGCACACCATTGCTGAAAATGCGTTAAACCGTATTACTTTCGTCGGTAGCTCTATTCGTCCTATCGGTCCGTACGCGGGCCGTGGTTTCCAGTTTACAACGTCGCCGCGTATGCGCATGGCAGCCACCGACATGTTAATCGGTGGTTTGTTTGACGAACCGCGTAACTGGAAACTTTGGGTTGCACATCTGTACGAAACAGATAACGGTGTACAAGCAGAAACCATCGTTGCAACGCTTGACGACTACACGTTAAGTGATTTCTGTCAACACGGTGACAAAATCATCAAGTCGCTACGTGAGACGGAAGAAAACTATTTCGGTTACGCTTTCGTTGCTGCACCTAACGAACGTTATGATTTCGACCAGGGAGAAGAACGCTTACTGGAAAACTTCATGCATTCGGGTCTGTTAGACAAATCCTTACACTTACCTGAAGAAGAACTGATGGTTTCGCGTAAGGATATGGTAACGTTGCTGTTAGCCGATCGTGGTCGTTTTGATGTTACCGAATCCCATGTACGTAAAGTACAGAAACTCGTGGATAAGGTAGACGAAACTGACCTGGACACTAGCGAAGTCGCAACCCGTATCCAATCGGTAGTCAATCAGGAAGAGGATTACTAAACGTGATAGCGCGACTTGCGAGTTGGTTTAAGCAACGTCGGGCAAAGGCGGTCGAATGGCCGCCTATTACGCACGATGAAAAGGTGATTGCTTTTCTGAATTATAACAAAGACTTGAAGAGATTGGGCGAAATAATGCACCTAAAGGAAACTCAAGTCTTTGCTAAGATTTCAAGTAGTGCTTTACGTAAACAGGTAATTCCCCACCTATCCTTTTCAGGGCAGGTTTATGCAATAACCGCAGAGAAATTTTTATCGATGGCGGGCAATGAAACCCCACGCATACGGTTCTCGGTTACAGATTCATCTGATGCGGTCGGTACCGTTGATTTCGGACGATTCTATCGATGCATTAAAGACGTGGGCCATATACATGTTAAACGGGTATCAGAAACTTCTGTAGTGATTTATCACCGTACTGAGAATGATTTGTTAGGGCGTGTTATAACGTTAACAAATTTACATAGTTTTTACGTTGATTTACTCACTGAGTTTTATCCAGAACCATGGTGTTTTATACGATGAACAGAGCTAATGGATATATCATCTCGGCAATTGTTTCAACCGTGCTGATTGTGACGATGTTGATGTTCTACGTTAAGACTTCCGACGAATCACGTAAAGAGTCTCTTTATCGTGAATGTATGTCAGGTACTACGGTAGATAATCCACGCTACGCTGTATTGGTAATGGCGTGTACGGAATACGCTAAACGAATGGGAGGTGGAGGATGAAAATTTGGTTACCGATTGTAGCTTTTATCCTTATCGCTGGGGCACTTGCAAGCGCCGAGTGTGACAATCGTGTTTTAGAAAAGAAAAGCGAATTGTATCAGGATTGCATAAAGGATTACACGCCAGGTACAGAGCTTCATGCGCAGGCTGTAAAAAGTTGTGCGTTGATGGCTGAATCGCAGACCCGTTCCTAATGCGTATCTGGACGTTACAACTCGCTAAGTGGCGGTTAGCTAAGCAGAAAGGATTTCACGCAGTGGATATCACTGTGAAGTCAGGGCGAAAGGAACTCGCCCCCGACTGGGATTTCCTAATGGCGTACAAAGCCTCTGCCCAGGACGCTGTCGCTGAACGTGAGTACACGATAAAGTATTTGTACAAACTCGAACGACTGTTAGATACCGATGCCGAAGTTTTAGTGTCATTACTCAGACACGAAGACTTGGTTTTGATGTGTTATTGTCCCGCAGGTAAGTTTTGTCATCGCCACCTACTGGCAAGTAAACTTCAAGAGGTGGGAATGATGTTCGGTTTTGACGTTGAGTTATGTGGAGAATTAATCGAATGAAAGTAAAAGCAGAAATAACGATGATACCTGAAAGACAAGATATTAAAGTTAAAGGGTTATTATTGACATTACCTCGTTCAGATTTCTACGATCCTGAAAACCCCGCCGCAGCGTTTGCACGCCTACTAAGATATCACATGAGCGTTTGTGAGGCTATTAAAGATCCTACAAAATTCAATTCTGACTTTCCAAAAACTGTCAGAATTGAATTTTCTGGTGGTCATCTTACTGACATTATGGTGACAGCGGACGATAATAATGTTGAAGTTTATGGTGAGTTTTGTCCGGGTGGTGTGTACGGTGACGATGTTCGAAACTTTATTATTGAACATGGTTACGTAGATCTAAAACCACGCATAGTGTATCGCAACGATAAAATTTTAGAAATCCGATTCTTTGATATCAATCTAGCAAAGTCTGTTAAAGTGTAGTAACTACTTCGATTTTTAGCTGTAAAACGACTGTCTACCGCCCGATTCTATGGGCGGTAGGTGTTTTTATTTTTTTTTTGATCTGGGAGGTTTTAGTGACTACTTACGTACCTGATTTAAGTCTGGCCTCAGCCGAATTAGTGGTCGCTTTAATCAACCACGATAACGGTTCACGGTTGTCTCTAAGCGAAATCCGTATTAGCAACACTATGGCAAACCCGTCCCCGACCACGTCGCGTCGTAACACACTGACAGAGATTACAAAAATCAGGAAACCTGACGGTGCTTCTGTGGTTGTTTATTACGACCGCTTGGATGCGGACGAAGTATTAGCGTCTGAACCTATTTTGATTTCGTTAGACGGTACTGAAGACAACGTTCGCGACATTTTAGGTGTTGTAAATGAATTCTGCGGAACGAACTTACAACCCGAGGATTTACGTGCTTCGGATATCACCTTAGGTAAAGAACCCATTGCTGTTAACGTTGCTGACGATTCTCCCGCGTGGATGAACGCGTTTATGGTGACGTTATTCGATACAACCGAAAGGGCATTAGCAAACGAAGAAGATGCAATCTTCTGTATTGGCGATGACGCCGTTCTTACATTCGAGGTTCCAGATGACATCACAGCTGAGGAAAACCCGGCTACAAAAACTTGACGGTTTTACCGGTAACGGAGGCCAAAACAAACTATTATCAAGACTTAACAATCCCGGATCATGAAAGCGCGGAATTGGACATCACTCTCACGTTAGAAGATGATGGATTAAAACCAGTATAATAGTCCGCTTATAAAAAATATTGGGGGGGGGTAAAGCACCTCCCCAGATCTTTTAGCTCCCGATAGAGAATTAAATATCATGGCTAAAGCGGTAAAGAAAATACGTTTACACGATTTACGTCCATACACCGGGGATATCGGTGAAGGCGTTTTACTTTTTTCGAAAGACGAAAAAGATTATAAGTTACCCGTCCGCGAAATTGTTGCGGATATTGACACCGTCAGAAACGCAGTTGCTGATGCTCAGACAGCTGCAGCCAAATCGCAACAGTCTGCAACAGAAGCTACGCAAGCAAAAAATTTAGCAGAAACCGCGAAGCAACAAACTGACACGTTAGCTTCTACAGTTAGTGAGCAAGCGGGAACCGTTGCCACTAAAACTGTAGAGGTTAACAAAAAACACGCTGAAGTGTTGGCAGCGAAAACTGCCGTAGATACTGTTTCACAATCAGTAAATGAGAAGGCTCAAGCTGTCGCCACAAGCGAACAATCGGTGACGGCTACAGCGACTGATGTAACTAAGAAAGCGGAAACGGTTACGCAACAGGCCGGGCAAGTTCAACAAACCGCTACCAGTATCGCAGATACCGCAGCTTCAGTTGAGGCCAGTAAAGGTGCAGTGGAGAAAATCGCTGCGCAGGTCACGAAAGATAAGGAAAGTTCAGAAGGTGCAGCAACACGATCGGAATCAGCCGCCCTACGTGCGGAGAAAATCGCTGCACAGGGCTTAATCGACGCTAGTACGACCGGTAAAGGTATCGTTAAACTTAACGATACTCTGACTAGCGAATCCGTGACTGAGGCTGCCACACCGTCCACGGTTAAACAACTGAATGACGAACTACAGTTAAAGGCTAACAAACATTCGCCGAATTTTACGGGTAAACCGTCATCCCCAACACCCCCGAAGGACTCGAACGACACGAGCATCTCCACAACGGCCTGGGTGCGTGACGCGATTGCAGAACTGGTTGGTTCTTCACCCGAGACGTTAAATACCTTAGCGGAATTAGCTGAGGCGTTAGGTAATGACCCTAACTTCGCAACAACGATTACTGGGGAACTTGCGCAGAAACAACCTCTCAGTCCGTTGCTCACCGCCATTGCCGCGGTCACCACAGCGGCAAACAAACTCATGTATTTCACCGGCAGTAATAAAGTCGGATTAACGGATTTTACAGAAACGGCCAGATCCTTGTTAGCGAAAGGGTCAACTGCGGATATCATCAATTTCTTGGGATTAAGAGCCACCGTAGATAAAGCGAATGGTGCGTTACAGAAGAACTCTAACGGCGCTGATATCCCAGATAAAGAAACGTTTGCTCGCAACATCGGTCTATCTCCTGACACCTATCTGCGCTTCCGTGGCGAAATGCCTGTGGATGCTGATATTAACACATTTGCTCCAGATGCTAATTACACAGGAACGTGGTCTAAGTCGACATCAACCAAAGCGTCGATGGCAAAACACTTCCCGGAAGACGGTGCAGTCGGTTATCTGGAAGTGTATAAAGCGGGCAACTACAGTGGAGCGCAACGTTTTACCTGTCGTAATGGTAACGTGTACAACCGTATGTTGTCAGGTGCGTGGAACGGAACTAATGGACCCTGGTCACCGTGGAGAATGGTAACTACTGGTGTACGTCCACTGTCTACCTCTATAGACTTGAACTCTCTGGGTGGCGCTGAGCATATGGGTAACTGGCGGAACTCGTCCAGTTCGTTAGCGGTGTT